>Ga0172372_10002227_pt1 | contig 29696 bp, 34 predicted proteins | sample LakKiv5m_2_FD_114544 | JGI IMG/M metagenome (GOLD analysis project Ga0172372, IMG submission 114544) | Freshwater microbial communities from Kabuno Bay, South-Kivu, Congo - kab_092012_9.5m | ecosystem: Environmental > Aquatic > Freshwater > Lake | place: Democratic Republic of the Congo...
ATCTTTCCCCGGCCAATTGGCAAATCCGCCACCGCGAAGAGGGAAATCTACCAATGGGATCTTCCCCCTCTGTGACCTCGGCGGCTAAAATAAATCATCGCATCATCCCATGGGGCACGGCGGCAGGAGCGGTGCGCGCCTCATCTGGCTACGCTTTTTCCCGCATCCAAGCTGCCTCGGAGCGTATGGCGACCGCATGGCAGCGCACCGGTCGTCCCGATCCGGCGGCCGTGCACGGGTCGCGGTTGCTCGACTGGATGGACCGCGTTTTTTTGCGGGCCATGACCGATCAACCGGAACGCGTCCCCGAATATTTCGTCCGCCTTTTCCAATGCGTGCCGCCCGAAGCCCTCGTCCGCTTCCTTGAGTCCGAACCCCGCCCTGCGGATATTCTCCACGTGATGCGCGCCCTGCCGATCGGTCCGTTCCTCCGCGCCGCCTTGCCATGAACGAGTGGGTTCCTGCCTTCCAACGCCGCCACACCATCGCGGTTGTCATTCTCCTCGCCATTGCGCTGGCTGCCTCTCCATTCCTGCCAAGAATTTCTCTCGCTACGCAACTGACATTGCTCGCTGCGGCTGTGGTCATCTTCGGACTGCCCCATGGTGCGCTCGACCTCAATCTGGTCCGCGGGGCGACGAGTGATTCGTGGTTCACGCTTGCAACAGCCGTTGGTCTTTATCTCCTTGCCGCAGGCATCGTGCTTGCCGTTTGGGTCTTTGCACCGGTCATCGCTTTGTTCGGTTTTCTATTCATCGCCGTCATTCATTTCGGCCTCGGTGATACGGAAGATCTGAGCGGACCGCAGCGCGCGGTGGAAGTTGTCGCCCGCGGCGGATTCACCGGGATCGCGCCGATCGTTTTCCATCCGTCCACCACGCGTGATTTGTTCGCTCTTCTCGTCGGACCAGATTCGACCGCGGCTCTGGATTCCGCTCTCGCCGCGATTTCATCCCCCGCCACCCTTGTTTGGGGTCTTTGTCTCGTTGGTGCGTTGCTCTGGCGCGCCCTCCAGCATCGATCCGGATGGATCACGGCTTGCGCCGAGTTGATTCTGACCACATCCGTTTTCGCGGTCTTTCATCCGCTGGCCGCGTTTCTTCTCTACTTCTGCTTCGTCCATTCCGTCCGCCATATCGCCGACTTGGGTGCGGCTCGCTTCCCGGAAAGCGGCGCACGAGCCGGTCGCTGGCTCCTGCGAGAGAGCGCACCCTTCACCATGACGACCATCTTGCTTGCGGCGGTAATCTGGTTGGTCTTTGCCCGCTCAGGCGTTTACGACCAAACCATGATCCGCACCATCTTCAGGGGACTGAGCGCCTTGACCGTGCCGCACATGATCCTCACCGCCTGGTGGCATGGCCGCGGTGAACCAAAACCCGGAGACCTCTTTGCCCGCCATGTCTGAAGCCGTCCATGCGTTTTTCTCGCAGTGGGACATTTATCGTCTCTGCATCGAGCACAACACCCTCTTCCATCGCGAAGTCGGCGAGATCCTGGGCCGCGAGTTGGCGGCCCGCACGGAACCGTTCACTTTTCTCGACCTCGCCTGCGGCGACGCCGAACTCACCGCCGCCGCTCTGCGCGGCAGCAAAGTAAGCGCTTACACCGGGGTGGACTTCTCCGCTCCCGCCTTGGCTTTCGCTGCAAACAAGATCTCCGAACTCGGTTGTGCGCGTTCTCTGCACGAAGCCGACTTCACCAATTTTCTGCGCGAGAACGAACAAGCCTTCGACGTCATCTATCTCGGACTCTCCCTGCACCACCTCGAGCGGGAGACAAAAAGAGAGACAATGAAGCACCTCTGTCGCGCCGTTGCGTCCGGCGGCACGCTCTATTTGTTCGAGCCCATCCTGCATGGCGGCGAATCGCGCGAGGGATACGTTGCGCGCTGGGCCGCGGCGATGGACGGACCCTACGATCTTTTCCCTACCGAAGTGCGCGCGGCCTTGCGCGACCATGTGACCGAATCCGAGCGACCCGAGTCGGCGGAGGATTACCAAGGCTTCGCCCGCGAAGCCGGATTGACCGACGCAGAGATTCTCTTCACCGATCCGGGCCATTTTTATTCTCTCTTCAAGTTTTCCGCATGAACGAACCCACCCTCAGCGAACTCAAGTCCCGTTCGCAAAAACTCAAACCGGTCATCCACGTCGGCCACGAAGGCATCACCGACGCCCTTGTCACCGCCCTAGACCAAGCACTCTCCGACCACCGCCTCGTGAAAGTCCGCTTCACCGACCACAAGTCCGAGCGTAAGCAACTTGCCGCCGACCTCTCCGCACGCACCAGCTCCCGCCAGATCCTCCTCGTCGGCCACACCGTGACGCTCTACCGAGCCATGCTTGACAAAAGCAGCTGAGTATAACATAAGTTATAACATGGCTATCGAAACCAAAGTCCGCCGCATCGGCAACTCCCTCGGCATTATCCTGCCCAAGGAGGCTCTCGAGACCCTGAAGGTTCAGGAAGGCGCCAGCCTCTACCTGACGGAGTCGCCTGAAAGCTCGCTCCGCGTCACGGCCAGCCGTCCGGACTTCGAGAAAAAGATGCAGATCCTCGAAAGCCTGATGGATCGCTACCGCAACGCACTGCAAGAGCTGGCCAAATGACCGAGCCCGAATGGCTGACCACCGAGGAATGCCTGGTCGCGCATGAGATGTTGGTCATCCGCTTCGGCGGCAAGCACGGCATACGCGATGCAGGCCTACTCGACTCGGCGTTGAACAAACCGCGACAACTCTTCTGCTACGGCTCGCCCACCCTTTACGAAATGGCCGCCGCTTACGCCTTCGGCATCGTAAAAAATCATCCTTTCCTCGACGGAAACAAAAGGGCGGGCTTCATCGCGGCTTCGTTGTTCCTCGAGTCGAACGGGCTTCGCTTCACCGCCCCCGAAGAGGAAGCCGTTCTCTTCACCCGCGGACTTGCTGCCGGTGAAGTGACAATCGAGGAATACACACTCTGGCTGCGCAAGTCGTCGCAGCCCGGCTGATTCGTCAGCGCTTCGAATCTTCGCGCACTTCCTGCACGTAGCTCACGCCGATCAAGGCCGAGTTGACGGTGGTCTGGTCCAGCAGGTGCCGCATGTCGACGAATTCGCCTTCGTCCACCACGCGGCGCATCTCGACATCCATGTCGCGCGTGCCGCCTGGTTGAGGGGCGTTGCGGAAGAAAACGGCGTGGTTGTGCAGCACTTCGTTCTGCGCGCCCTTGTTGGCGGGATTGATGTAAAACATGCGGCGCAAACGATCTTGGTCGATCTGCGAAAGGTCGGCGGTCAAATCTTCCCCCGCGCCGCAGATCAACGCCGTCGTTCCCTCGTTGCGCGGGGTTTTGTCCGACTCGAACCACTCGTCGTAGTTCGAGGCGTCGGTGATCATTTTGCCGTTGGTCGGACGATTGACCAGGAGCGGTGATTTCGTGATCCCGGCCCCGAAAGCCCCGGCAATCTCCGCGCGCAAGGCCAGACCGAGGACGCCGCGGTAATCCGCCCGCCGCGTCTTGGCCAGATCGAAGAGCGCGCGATAGATTTCGCGCACACTGGCCGGACGCCCGGGCGCAGCGGTGAACTCGACGAATTCGTTGAAGCCACCGCGGATACTCGCATTGAAGCCCGTGTGCAGCACCACGGACGTGGAGGCCTTGCGCGGGATCATGTAGTCGGGTGTGTCGTTGCCGTCGGTCGGGAGCCAGACCATGGTGCCAGCGACCATCATCGCTTCGCCCATGACCGGCAAATAATCTTCCGGCGCGCCGCCGAGCGCCCCGAGTCCGAGCGAGTATTCCGTCTCGAAGAAAGGTTTGCCCGCGACCAGTTCCGGGGTGATCGCGCATTCGATCACATTGGCGATGTCGCCGAGGATATCGATCGTGCCAGCGGTGCTTCCCACGGTATGGAACACGAAAGTTCCTGCGTCTGTCTCGCGGCGATCGCCCCCCTCGATCGCCGCACCGCCAGCTTGCATGGCCTGCACGGCATCATCCGCCGAGGCATAGACCGGAATCATTCCCGAGAGACCGGACATCTCGAGGACGGAAGCGCAGAACGGTTGCAGTGCGGCCAAAGAGAAGGGTGATCCGGCGGCCGCGGCGGCCTTTTGCACACCGAGGAGAAAGCGCACCCCGGCACTGCTCAGATACGAAAGCTCGGCGCAATCGATGACCAAGGGCGAAGTGACTTTCTCGCCCGCCAACTTCTGCTCCGCTTCCTTGGCCCCGAATCCGTCCAAACGGCCGGCCAGCGATGCCACGCGGACACCATTTTCCTCACGGAGGGAAATTTTCATACGGAGAGGTTTTTGGTCAGGGTGAGCACGTTCTGCCCATCCACCCGCGCATAGCTCTGCGTGTCGGTCAGCTTCTTGCAAAAATGCACCCCGAGGCCACCGATCGGACGTTGTTCGGCGGGCAGCGTGACGTCGGGATCCTCGCGCAGGAGCGGATTGTATTCCCGTCCGCGGTCGGTGATGACGATGGTCAGGATGCCGTCGGCTGTTGCGAGCTCGACCCGCGCCGCGTGCTCACCGACGGGCACGCCGCCGTAGTCGACGACATTGGTCACCAGTTCCTCGACCACGATCTGCAAGGCGAAGAGGTCTTTGGCCGACAAGCCGGCCGCTTCGCCGAACTCAGCCGTGAACGGTTCGATCTTGGCCAACTCGGCGCGGTCGGAAAGGAAATCGAAGGCGGCTTTCATGAGAAAGAGAGTTCGACCAGGGAGACATCATCGTCGAAGACCGTGTGGGGATTGATCTCGCGCAACTGCTCCATGACCCAGGCAGGCGCGCCTTCACGCGGCGCGCGGGCCAGCAGCGCGCGCAGGTCGTCATGCGACATCATCGAGCCGTCGCGCCTCGCGATTTCGTAGGCCCCGTCGCTGAAAACGAAAAGGCGCGCACCGGGAGGGATGACCGCTTCGGCGGAAGCAAACTGCATCCCGGGCATGGCCCCGATGACCGGGCCTTTGGCCGCGAGGACCGAGGTCGATCCATCCGGCGCGACCATAATGGCGGGAGGATGCCCGCCGGCGGCGAAGCGGATGCGCCGCGTCGTCGGGTCATGGATACCGCACCACGCGGTGAAAAACATTTCGCCTTGCTTTTCCATGGGGAAGGCGTTGTTCAACCCGGCAAGCACTTCGCCCGGGTCGGAAAAATTCACTCCGGGCAAGGATTCGGCACGGATAACATTCAACACGCTGATCGAGAGCAAAGCGGCGCCGACCCCGTGACCGCAGACATCGAGCAGGCAAACGCCGAACTTGCCGTCTTTTTCGGGCCCGTAGCCGAAGGCATCGCCTCCGAGCGAAGAGGAAGGCAGAAACTGCCACGAGGCACAGACCGGACCGTCCGTAATCGGGGCAGGCAGCACGCTCTGCACGTAAGCCGCCGCCTCGGAGAGTTCGGCCGCCAGCTTCTCCTGGCTTTCTTTCAGCGCGGCGAAGGCCGCCTGCTCGGCATCGCGCAGACGCTTGCGGTCGAGCGAGGATCCGATGCGCGCGCGCAGGAGGACAGGATTGAACGGCTTGGGCAAATAATCCTCCGCGCCCTGTTCGATGCAGGCCACCACGCTTTCGATCTGGTCGAGCGCGGAAATCATAATGACCGGAACATGCCGCAGTTTTTCGTCCGTCTTGATCCGTCGCAGCACCTCGCGTCCGTCGATCCCCGGCATCATGATGTCGAGTAGCACGAGATCGAAATCCTCCGCTGCCAACCGCTCCAACGCCGTCGCCCCGTCATAAACCGCCGCGCAAGCGTGACCTTCCTTTTCCAACCGCCGCTGCAGCACCGCGCAATTTTCCTCCTGGTCGTCGACGATGAGGATTTTCGCGGTCTCGGCGGCCGGAGTGATGGCGTCTTCTTGTGGTAGGGACGAGCGGTCCGCTCGTCCGCCTTCTTCCGTCTCGGCCGCGCGAGGCCGCGCGTCCCTACCCTCCCCCACCAAAGCAATCCGTCCCGGCTGAATCTCCCGCGTGATCAGGTCGGCCAGCCCGCGCGCGGCGCGGCCGATTTTTTCCAGATCCTCCCGCGTCCGCGCATGCGCGTCGCCTTCGAGGTCTTCGGCGACCAGTTCGGAATACCCGATGATCTGGTTGATCGGCGTACGCAGGTCGTGGCGAAGCGCGGCAACAGCCTCCTCGCCCGATGGGGAAGGCTCAGACATTGGGAAGGAATTTTCCGATCTTCTCGAGCAACCGCGGCAACTCGATGGGCTTGGTGTCGTAATCATCGCAACCGGCGCCCATCGCTTTTTCGCGATCGCCCGCCATGGCGTGCGCCGTCAGGGCGATGACCGGAATACCCGCCAACTCCGCGTCACCCTTGATCGTCTGCGTCGCCGTCCATCCGTCCATGACGGGCAGACTCATGTCCATGAGGATGAGATCGGGCTTCTCGCTGCGCGCCATGTCGACGCCCTGCTGTCCATCAACCGCCATGACGATGGCAAACCCGCGGCGCTCGAGCCGGCGCGAGAGCATGTCGCGGTTCATTTCGTTGTCTTCGACGATGAGGATTTTGGGCATGGGTCAGGAGGGGTTGAGTTGATGACGGATGACTTCGAGGAGATTGTCGCGCTGGCCGGCTCCCTTGCGCAGGGTTTCCATGACGCGTCCGGCCAGGTGCTCCCGCTCCTCGGGAGTGAGGTCCTTCGCGGTGAGCACGACGACGGGGATGTCGGGAAAGTCGTTTCCCTCCACGCGCAAGGCATCGAGGAAAGTGAAGCCGTCCATCTCGGGCATCATGAGATCGAGAATAATGAGCGCCGGGCGCGATTCGTGGATCATGGCCAAAGCCTCGCGTCCGTTGCGGGCGTGGCGGCAACGCCGCCCGTCGGCCTGCACCGTGCGCATGACGATGTCCGCCGCCATCGGATCGTCTTCGACGACGAGAATATCGTCCGACTTGTGGGCCACACAACGCGTGATGGCTTCGAGGACACGCGACTTTTGCACCGGCTTGGTCAAATATTCGGTGGCGCCGAGGGCGTAGCCCATGGGCCGGTCTTCGACCATGGTGAGCATGACGACCGGGATGTCCGCCGTGGCGGGGTCGGTTTTGAGCGCGGATAAAACAGCCCAGCCGTCCATGCTCGGCATCATGACATCCAAGGTGATGAGGTCGGGCTTGTCCTCTCTCGCCGCAGCGATGCCATCGGGGCCGTTCGGCGCAAGCCGCACGGCGTAGCCCTCTTTCTCGAGCATGCGTTGGAGGAGATCGCGCGAGGCCGGATCGTCGTCGATGACCAACAGCTTGCCGCGCGGGCCCTCGCTCTTCGCCGCGGCCGGCGCCGCGGGTGCCGACGGGACGACTTCCGGTTCGGGTGCGGGCTCTTTGGCTTCGAGCGGGAGAATGGCGGTGAAGGTGCTGCCTTTTCCCTGCTCGCTTTCCACCGTGATGTCGCCGCCGAGCATCCGGCAGAATTTCCGGCTGATGGCCAGGCCGAGACCCGTGCCCCCGTATTTGCGCGTGGTCGAAGCGTCGGCTTGCACGAATTCGCCGAAAAGTTTGTCCATCTGCGCCGCGTTCATGCCAATGCCCGTGTCGCTCACCGCGAAGGAAACCATGCCGTCGGCCCGCCGCTCGATGCGGAGCGTGACCTTTCCTTTTTCGGTGAACTTGCTCGCATTGCTCAGGAGATTGAAGAGCGTCTGGCGCAGCTTGGTAAGGTCCGTGCGCATCGTGCCCGCATGGTCGGGGCAGATCAGCTCGAAGGCGTTGGCATTCTTGGCCACCAGCGGTTCGACGGTCGCCGCGACATCTTTGGCCGTCTGCGCGATGTCGACCGGCTCGAGGAAGACGGTCATACGGCCGGCTTCGATCTTCGACAGGTCGAGGATATCGTTGATCAGTTGGAGGAGATGTTTGGCCGAGGAGAGGATTTTCTTCAGGTCGGACTCCATCCACGTCTCGCCCGTGTCCTCGGCCTCCTCGAGCAGCATCTCGCTGTAACCGATGATGGCGTTCATCGGCGTGCGCAACTCGTGGCTCATGTTGGCAAGGAACGCGCTCTTCGTTTTGTTCGCTTCCTGCGCCTGCTCCCGCGCCTCCTCGGCTTCCTCCACGGCGTTTTTCAATTCCGCCGTGCGGGCCGCGACTGTTTTCTCGAGGTCGGCATTCCACGCGGCGAGGCTCTGCTCGCGCTTGCGGATTTCGTCCGACATCCGCGTGAAAGCGCGCCCCAAATCGCCCACCTCGTCGCCGCGACGGAGCAACGGGATCAACGCGGCGCTGTCATGACGCCCGGCTTCCAACTCGGCCGCGGCCGTCGAGAGCTGGTTCAGGGGCGCCGCCACGCGCCGAGCCACGAGGGACACCGCGCCGAGGAGCAAGAGCAATCCGGCCGTCCCGACGCCGCCCATCCGCCACGCCATGGCGCGCACGGGGGCCATGACCGCCGCGTAGGGCACATCGAGCACCACCTTCCAACCGGTCGAGGGCACCGTGGCCCAATAGACGATCCGCCGCCCCGCGCCTTCCCCGTAGATCGAAAAACCCTTCGGCTGCGCCATCACCGCCGCGCCACCGGGCAAATCCGACGCGTTCGCCCCGGGGTTGCCGGCCCCCAGCATGAAAGTTTCGTCCGGGTGCGCGATGACTTTTCCCTTCGCGCTTAGCAGGTAGGCAAAGTCGTCCTGCCCGCCCTCCTGGCGCGCCAGATCGAGATCAACCTTGCGCATCAGGTCGCGCATCGCGTCGAGGCTGATGTCCACCCCCGAGATCCCGTGAAAGGTCCCGTCGGCCCCGAGGATCGGGGTGTTGACGCTGAACATGGTCACGTCCGACCCGCCTTCGTCATAATAAGGTTCGGTGTAGCAAAGCTGGCGCGTCTTCTTCGGCCCCCAATACCAGACGGTCGACTCTTTGTCCTCGTCGTAGGGGTTTCGGTTCACCACCCGCTCGGGATACGCATTGCGGTCCACCCACGGCATGGACTTCGGGTCGCGGTAATCCACGCCTTCGAACGTATAGTAGACGCCGAAGATTTCCTCGCGGGGAAAGCGGTCGAGCAAACCGCGGAGTTCAGCGAGCACGTCCGGCGCCGGATCGCGTCCGCGCAAGGCCTGCCGGTTGGCCATGGCCGTCGCCAGCGCCGCCACCCGGCCGACCAAAGCGTCGATTTCGACGGCATGCAACTCCACTTCGATAAGCGCGTGCTCATTCGTCTGCCGCAGAATCCGGTCGCGGGAGGCCGTGTAATAGAGCACGAGCAGCGCGACCAGCACCGCCGAAGCCACCAAGGCGGTCCAGAAGGCCAACTGCCCGGCGACCGTGTTCAGTCCGAAAAACCGACGCATACGAGATCTCTGTTTAGCGGCCGAGACCTCCCGCGGCAATGCGCCCCTGCGAACCGACGGAAAAAACCTTGCTGACCGCGCGGGGGGCGGTTCAGATTCGCGTCCATGCAATGCTCCTTCGTCACGGACGGCGACGTCCTTATCGCCTGCCCCACCGGCCGCATCGACACCAACACCTACAACGACTTCAAAACGGCGCTGAATGCCGAGTTGGATAAAACCAAGGCCCGGCACCTGGTCATCGATCTGACCGACCTCGAATACGTCAGCAGCGCCGGCTTCCGCGAATTCTTCCTCGCCGGACGCCGCATGGGCCGCGAAGGCGGAACCCTGTCCGTCTGCTCCTTCCAGCCGCAGGTGAAGGAACTATTCGAAATCGCCCAGTTCATGACCGCCTACGCGGTCCACGACACGCGCGCCGCGGCCGTCGCCGCCGCCAAGGCCGCCTGATGGACATCACCCGCACCGACCGCGACGGCACCGCCGTGCTGGCGCTCAAAGGCCGGCTCAACCAAGCCAGTGCGGATGCCCTGCACACCGCCGCCATGGAAATCGCCGGCGAGGATGGATGCAAAGCGCTCGTCGTCGACATGGGCGGCGTCGATTTCATCGCCAGCGTCGGCATCCGTTCGTTGATCCGGCCCTCGCAGGCCCTCTCGATGCGTGGCGGCAAACTCGCCGTGGCCAATCTCAATCCACAGATCGACGAATTCTTCCGTCTCACCGGATTGGACCAGATGTTCCGCGTCTTCGGCACCGTCGACGAGGCTATCGCCGGCATCTCGTGAATCCTGTGCGGCGCCGTCCTCGGCGCCGGTCGTTTTTTTTGACCGGAAAATCTGCCGGCGGAGGGGGTCGAACCCACACTCCCTTGCGGGAAACGGATTTTGAGTCCGTCGCGTCTGCCAGTTCCGCCACGCCGGCTGGGATCGGGCACTATAAGCGAAGTTCCGCGCGGGTAAAGGCCTCACTGGAGACCTCGCGCTGGCTCAGTCCGCTTCGGGCAGATTGCGGTTCCGCAGCTTGGCGGCCAAGTCGCGGACGATCACCGTGTGCAGGGCGGAGGCGACGGACTCGTCCTCACGGACCAGGTGTCGCAAACCTTCCATTTCGAAAACGAAAGCGCGGAGGGGTCGTTCCGCGGTGACAGTCGCCGACGCAGGATGGCCGGTGGCAAAAGCCATCTCGCCGACGAAAGATCCTCCGGCAATCCGGGCGACACTTTCCCCGCGGACGGCAACATCAGCTTCGCCCGCGCAGACCAAAACAAGCTGCCCGACTTTCTCCCCTTCTCGGACGAGCACGGAACCGGGCTCGAAATCCTTCCAACGGCCCGAGGGAATCAACCGGGCCAGCTGTCCGTCCTCCAACCCGGAAAAGACGCCCTGCTTGAGCAGGTGCAGGTCATGGACCTTCGCCAGCATCCGCCTCTCCGCCACGAGCCGGTAAATTTGGTAAAGGTTGATGAGGATGAAGATGACATCCCAGCCGATCCCCGCGTGCATGTTGCCACCGGAAAACCGGAAATAAATGATCTCGAAGAAGAGTCCGATCACCGCCGTGACGCGCAGCCAGTAGATGTCCGTGAGCCAATAGGAAACCGCGATGAGCGTATAGGACACGTGGCCGGGAAAGTCGGCCCAAGCGAAGGGAATGCTGACGCTGGTTCCTGTACTTTTGGGCCACACAAAAGCGGCCAGCGCACCCAAAAGCACGATGAGCGAAACCAGGATCCAGCGCGGCTTTTTCACTCCTCGCTTCATAGGCCACGATGAAATTGGAAGCCAACCCAAAGCAGCCACCGGAGAATCCGGCGAGCGTCCCGACTGGCGGAAAGCTGGTCGTTGGATTACCTTCTCGCCGTGAACCTCCGCATCGCCGCCTTTGTTTTAACCGCGACCGCATTCCAAGCCATGGCCACGGAAACCCCCGGTTACAAAGTGCTCTCGCAAGACGGCAAATTCGAGGTGCGGGAGTATCCGGCGCTGACTTTGGTGCGCACGGCTTCGGGGGATGGGGATTTCATGCGGTTGTTCCGCTACATTTCCGGCGGCAACGAGGCGGAGCAGAAGATCGCCATGACGGCGCCGGTTTTGATGAAACACGAGGGCGAGAACACGGGAATGAGTTTCATCGTGCCGAAGGATGTCGCGGCGGGGAAAGTGCCGGCACCGAAGGACGCGGCGGTGACGATGGACGAAATGCCGGCGGGACGGTTCGCGGTTTACCGGTATTCGGGCGGACGCAACGAGGCCAACGAGCAGGAGGCGCTGGGCCAGCTGCGCGCGTGGGTCGGACAGAAACAACTCGAGGTCAGCGGCGATCCCCTCTTCGGCTATTACGATCCCCCGTGGATCCCGCCGTTCCTGCGCCGCAACGAGGTGATGTTGCGCCTCGCCGGGACGCAGCCTTGAGCGGCGGAAGGGCGTTCGCGTAGGCTGGCGGGTCTATGGGACGTCAATGGTTGCTGGCCAAACGCGAAGTCGCTTCGCTCAAAAAATCGCAGGCGACGGGGAAATTCATCCGGGAAATCACCATCGCCGCGCGCCACGGGGGCGCCGATCCGGCGACCAACTCGCGGTTGGCGGCGGCACTGGAGAAAGCGCGCAAGGAAAGCGTGCCGAAGGACGCCATCGAGCGGGCCATCGCCAAGGGGGCGGGCACGGGCGGAGACAAGACAGCCCTGGAGCACATCACGTTCGAGGGTTATGCACCGCACAAGGTGCCGGTCATCGTCGAGACCTTCACCGACAACACCAACCGCACCACACCGGAGATCCGCGTGCTTTTCAAAAAAGGCCAACTCGGGGCTTCGGGGAGCAACAAGTTTCTCTTCGACAATGTCGGTCTGGTCGAGGCGCACACCGCGAAGTCAGGCATCGATCTCGAGGAAGCGGCGATCGAAGCGGGGGCGAATGAAGTGGAAGCGCTCACTCACGAGCAGAATGACGATATACCGAGCGGCGCAACCGGTGCGCGGTTTATCACCGACCGGGCGAATACACACGGAGTCTCAAAATGGCTTTCGGAAAACGGTTGGTCCGTGGTGACGAGCGAGCTCGGCTACGTGCCGAAGCAATGTCCGGAGCTGAGCGACGAGCAGCGGGGGGAAGTCGGAGCGTTTTTGCAGGCGCTCGATGATCACGATGATGTGCATCGTGTGTGGGCAGCGGTGAGGTGATGGCGATGCCGAGCATTTGTAGCGGCGGTCTATGACCGTCGGTGGCTGAGGTGTTTGGGTTCCGGCGGCCATAGACCGCCGCTACAAGAGCCATCGAGACTTACAGGTGCCCACGCGTCATCAGGGCGGCGAGGACGCGCGGGGTGCCGAGGATTTCGGCGAGAATGATGGCTTTGCGCTGGCTGTCGCGGCCGGCGAGGAGGTCGCGGAGATTGGATCCGCGATAAGTGGAGGCGGGCTTTTCCCCAACCGCGGCGAAAGCGGAGGCCAAGCGCGCGGTTTTCTCGTCCGGACGGCGCACGGACGGGGCTTGCCAACGCGGGGCGGCTTTGGCGGCGGCCGGTTTCGGCAAGGGCGGCGGCGCGGGTTCCTCGAGCGAGGCGAATTCCCCTTCGTGGAGGATTTCCTCCGCCACAACCGGAGGCGGCGGGAGTTGGTCGGACGGCAACCCGAGCGCGTCCATCAGGTCCTTGAAGGGATCGCGCTCGGCGGGAGCGCGGCGGGCGGTCGGCGCCGGGGCGGGCACGCCCTGCGTGTAAACATTGCGCCGGGCTTCGCGCTTCACCTCGCGGCGCGCGGTGCGTTTTTGTCCGGCCTCCTCGCGCTTCTCCGCGGCTTTTTGCATCACCCAATTCACCAGGCTGATGAGCCCGATGATGATGAGGATGACGAGTTGTTCCATGGCGGAACGGACGGACGTTTACCGTGCTTCGGCGCTGCCGCGTTCGGAACCGGCGATGGATTCGCGCATCTGCGAGTCAGCCTGGATGTTTTTCATCCGCATGTAATCCATGATGCCGAGGTTGCCGTTGCGAAAGGCTTCGGCCATAGCCTGCGGGACCTGGGCTTCGGCCTCGACGACTTTGGCGCGCATTTCCTGGGTCTTGGCGCGCATTTCGCCTTCGAGGGCGACGGCGGCGGCGCGGCGGACTTCGGCCTTGGCCTGGGCCACGACCTTGTCGGCTTCGGCCTGCTCGCCCTGCAATTTCGCGCCGACGTTTTCGCCGACATCGACGTCGGCGATGTCGACCGAGAGAATTTCGAAGGCGGTCCCGCTATCGAGGCCTTTCTCGAGCACGGTTTTCGAAATGCGGTCGGGATTCTCGAGGACGTCCTTGTAGGAAACGGCCGAGCCGATCGAGGTGACAATGCCCTCGCCGACGCGGGCGATGATGGTTTCCTCGGTCGCGCCGCCGACGAAGCGGTCGAGGTTGGAGCGCACGGTGACGCGGGCTTTGACTTTGACCCCGATGCCGTCGCGGGCCACGGCGTCGATGGTCGGACGGCCGGATTGCGCGCCGGGGCAGTCGATGACCTTGGGATTGATGCTGGTGCGCACCGCTTCGAGCACGGTCTTGCTTGTGCCTTTGATGGCGAGGTCGATGGCGCAAGCGCGGTTGAAATCGAGTTTGATGCCGGCCTTGTCGGCCGCGATGAGGGCCAGGACGACGGAGTCGACATTGCCGCCGGCGAGGTAGTGGGCCTCGAGTTCGTCGGTGTCGAGCGGGAGTCCGGCTTTGACCGCGGTGATGCGGCTGTCGACGATCATGCCGACGGGCACACGGCGCAGGCGCATACCGACGAGGCGGGCGAAAGAGACCGGGGCATCGGCGATTTTGGCGCGCAGCCAGATGCCGAAGAAGTTGAAGAGAATGATGAGCAGGACGAGGCCGAGGACGACAGCCAGGCCGGTGACGATGTAGATGAAGAGTGGTCCGATAGCCATGCGGACATCTTACGCAGGCGGAGCGGCCGGCTCCAACCCGTCTTTTCGCCGCACGGCCACGCGCAGTCCGTCCGCGGCCACGACCACGATGGCGGCACCCTGCTCGAGAAACTCCCCAACCGCCGTGACATCAACGCGTTTGCCGCCGAGGCGTGCCGTGCCGGAGGGACGCAGCGGCGTGAGCGCCTCGCCGGTTTCCCCGACCAGGCTGCGGTGCCCGGCGGCGGTGGGGTCGGACGGCTGACGCGTCTGCAGCATGAGGCGGCGGCCGATGAAAGTCCTCGGAAAAAGATAAAGCCAGAGGACAAAGCCGACGAGCGTGAGGCCGCCGACGACAAACGCCGCCAACAGGCCGGCTGAGGTTCCGTATTGCAGGAAGATGAGCAGCACCGAAGCAACGAGGCAGAGAAAGCCGATCGTGCCGAGGATCAGTCCGGGCAGGAAGACCTCCGCGGCGATGAGGAGAAAGCCGACCACGACCAGCGCGATGATGAGAGCGGGTCCGTCGGGCATGATCAGTTGCCCGGTGCCGGCGTCTCGCGGGCCGGACGTCCGGTGAAAAAAGCACCGAGGCTGTCGCTCACGCGGGTCGCGGTGTTGGAAGTGGCTTCCCAAGTGCGCGTGCTCCAGCGCTCCATGTGTCCGACCAGTCCCCCGCCCTCGACCCAGCGCTCGCCGATCGGTCGACCGTCGGGTGTGGCCGCGGCATTCGCGGACGCGGACGATGTCGCGGCGGCGGGCGCCAGCGCCTTGAACGGGGTGACCATGGTGCCGTTTTTGGCGGAGAACTCGACGACTCCGACATTGGCTCCTTCCACGTCGTAAAGTTCGACCAACCAGACGGGCGTGCCGTTTTTGTTTTCCAGCCGGTAGTTCAGGGTGGAGAAACCGATCTTTTTGGCGTTCGCTTCGCGGTTGACGGCGTCGAAGACGCCGGTGGAATTGAGTTTGAGACCGGAGGCGGCCATGACCCCGCCGGTGCCGGCCGACGGACGCAGCGGGGCGCGTTCGGCGATGATGCCTTTGGCCGCCACGACGAATTCCCGGATGCCGCCGCGCGCGGTGTCGTCTTTGAAACTCAAGGTCCAGCGCAATGGTTGCGGGGCGGCGTCCACACCGCGGATCTCCACAACGTTGGCCAACAGGGCTTCGCCTTTGGCGGCGCCGACAATTTTCAGGGCGTCGTAGGCGGACAACTGACCCGGCGATTGCGCGCGGGCCGTGAGGGCGAGGCCGCAAGTCGCGAGGACAAGGAGCACTCTCATCATGGCGCCATTAAGAACCGGGACGCGGGGGATTTCCAGCGCGGAAAACGGAATCAAGAAAGCAGGCGGGCCTTCTCTTCCGGTGCGAGGAAAGCGATTTCCCAGGCGTTCTCCAGAGCCTGCGCGACCTGCGCTTCGTCCAGACCGGCGGCCGGCGCGGCCACGTCGAGTTCGTAGGGCAGGTCGATGCCGCTGATGCCGGGATCGTCCGTGTTGATGGTCGCGAGCAATCCGGCCTCGAGAAATTTTTTCAGGGGATGGCTGGCGTAGTCGGGCACCGTGCTGGTCTGCACATTGCTCGTGAGATTGGCTTCGATGCCGATGCGGCGTTCGCGCAGGAGATCCATCACGGCGGGATCTTCCGTCGCGCGCACCGCGTGGCCGATGCGGGTGGCACCGAGTTTTTCGATGGCGGTGAGAATACTCTGCGCCCCGGCGGCCTCGCCGGCATGCACGGTGATCTGCCATCCGGCGTCGCGGCCTTCCTGGAAATGCTCCGTGAAAAGTTCCGCCGGCCAGTTGCCCTCGTCGCCGGCCAAGTCCAAGGCGGTGATTTCCTTTTGGTGGTCGAGCAGGGCACGGAGTTCGCGGCGGGCGCGGACCGGTCCGTAGGTCCTCGTGAGGATGCCGATCAGGTTCGCTTGCACCCCGGTGGCCGCTTCCCCCTCGCGCACACCTTCGATCACCGCGGCGGTCACGCGCGAAGGATCGAGATTGTGCGCGTCGGCCATGAAAAGCGGGCTGAAGCGCAATTCGATGTAGCGGATGCCCTCGCGTTTCGCGTCCTCGACATTCTCGCGCGCCACGCGGCGGCACGCGTCATAGTCGGCCAGCACCCCCGTCATCCAGCGGAACTTGGCGAGGAATTCGACGAGTCCGGGCTGAGGCGAAGTCACCACCACATGAGGCCGAAGTTCTTCGAGTGTGCCGCCGGGCAGCGGGATGCCGTGCTCACGCCCGAGGTCAAGGATGGTCCCGAGACGCACGCTGCCGTCGAGATGACGGTGCAGATCGATCAACGGCGGGCGGAAAGACATAGCCGCCGAGGATTTGGTGTCCGCGCCGCGCCGGCAAGGTGAATTATTCACCGCGCAACTTCGTCCGCGGCAGCCGCGACGTCGCCGAAGGCGTAGCGGTAGCCGCGGGTTTCGGCCACCGCCGGACGAACCCGCGAGCTCTCGAGCAGCAACGCCGCCATGCGCCCGAGCACCAACCTCAGGGCGAACGCCGGCGCGGGCAGCAGGGCGGGACGATGCACGGCGCGGGCGAGCGTCCGTGTGAAACCGGCATTCGTCACGGGCGACGGCATGACCGCGTTGAGCGGGCCGCGTATGATTTCCCTCTCGACGGCCCACAGCGCGAGACCGGCGACATCGTCGACGTGAATGCACGACATCCATTGGCGCCCGGAGCCGAGCCGGCCCCCGAGCCCGCAGCGGAAGACCGGCAGAATCAGTTTCATGGCCCCGCCCCCGCGGCCGAGGACAAAGCCCGTGCGCAGCAGGACGACACGCGCCTCGCGCGCCCGGCCGGCCTCGGCTTCCCACGCGCGGCAGACCTCGGCCAGAAAGCCGTGCCCGGGCGGGGAGTTCTCGTCGACTTCCCGGTCGCCGGTGTCGCCGTAAAAGCCGACGGCGGACCCGCTCACCAGCACGCGGGGCGGACGCGCGGCACGGGCGATTCCCTCCACAACCGAACGCGTGCCGAGCACGCGGCTGTCCATGATGCGACGGCGATTGTCTGGCGTCCACCGGCCGAGGATCGGCTCCCCGGCCAGATGCAGCACGGCATCGAGTCCGTCCACATCCGCCGGCTCGCCCGGCACGAAGCGGCGCGTGCGGCCGTCCTGCGGATGGCGGGAGAAATCCACAACCTCCCAACCGCGCGCGGCGGCCAACTCGGCCGTCCGGCGGCCGATGAAGCCCGAGGCGCCGGTGATGCCGAGGCGCATCAGCGGAAACGCTGGTGCATCCAGCGGTAAGGGAAGCGTTTGCCGGGACAGGTGGTCGGGCGCGGATTGATTTCGCGGTGCGCCTTGACGATCAACGGGCGGCCTTTGGTGCGGCCGACGCGGCGGCGGAGATAGTCGATCAATTCCTCGAGGGCGGCCAGCTGGGCGCGGGTCGGGACGTCGCGGTCGAAGTCGCCGACGAAGCAGATGCCGATGCCGATGTTGTTGAGGTAGTCGCTGGCCACGTGTCCGCCGTTGATCTGGCGCGTCCAGCGGGGGCCGATCTCGATCTCGCCGTCGCCGGAGGAAGTGCCGTTCCCTATGACAAAGTGGTAAGCCAGCCCGTTCTGCATCTTGCGGACGTTTTTGTGGTAATTGGCGAAGATTCGGGCGTTGCCCTGGCGGGTGGCGCTGTTGTGCACGATGACGTATTGCCAGCGCCCGCGTTTGACCGGGGCACGGTCGATGGCGTTGCGCACGCCTTGGGTCAGGTAACGGTAGCGCGGACCGCCGCCGAGACCGAAGAAGCCGCGGCGCTCGCGCTTCGGCACCGGGGCCAGGCCTTCGTCCGCAGCCTGACCGGATTTTTCCACCACGATCGGGGCGGCAGGCGCTTCCGGTTCGCGTCCGCGCGGCGTCGGGGTCGGCGTGGCCAATTCGCGCGGGGGCGGCAGCTTGATTTCCCTGGGCGTTTCCTCCGGCGTCGGGGCGGGCGGGGGCGTGGCGCGGGTTTTTTCCTCGGGCGGGGGCGGAGGCAGGACCAGCGGCGGGGGTTCCGGCTTCGGCGGCGGCGTCGGGCGCGGCGTGGAGCGCGGGACCGGCGTCTGGCGGGGGGTGGCGACCGGCTTGGGCGGCGGGAGGACGAGAGGTTCGGGCGGTTTTTCCACCGTGGACGGCGGGGGTTCGGTCGGACGCGGACGCGGTTTGGGGCGGACCGGCTCCGAGCGCGGGGTCGGCGCGGGCGCGGGCGCGATGGTCTCGCGCGCGCGGAGGAATAGTTCGCGCTTGCGCTGTTCCTCGGCCGAGATCTGCGCATGCAGGACGGATCCGAGCGACGCGAGCAGGGCCAGCCCCGAAAACAAGAAAACGAAAACACGCGGGGCTCGCACGGACTGAAACTAAAGGCGCGGGGGAGCCAAATTCAACTTGATTGCTTGCGCCGCATATACGCCACGCGCCGCAAATAGAGACCGTCCGCCGGCGCCACCGTCCGCGGCAACCCGGAAGGACGTCCGCGCAACTGCGCCTCGAGGTCCGCCATTGTCGCCTTCCCCTGCGCCACCCGCACCATCGCGGCGACCAGCATGCGGACCATTTTGTAAAGGAAACCATCACCCTCGAAGCGCAGCCGGATTTGCGGACCGCGCGCCGTGACGGTGATTCCTCGCAAATGCCGCCGCGCATCCCGCACCGGCGTGCCGCGATTGGCCGAGAAACCGCGGAAATCGTGGCGTCCGCTCAACAACTCCGCCGCCCGCCGCAGAACGTCAGGATCCGGCGCGGGCCGCACATGCCAAGCGCGGCCCGCCAGATGCGGCGGCAAGACGAGACCGGTCCATAAAAGGTAGTCGTAGATTTTGCCCGTGGCGGCGTAGCGAGCGTGGAAATCGCCGGGCGCCCGCACGCAGGACAACACACGCAAGCCCGGCGGCAAGGTGGCGTTGAGCGCGTGCCGCCAGAAAGGTCCGTCCCCGCGTCCGTCCGGCACGTCGGCGTGCGCGACCTGACCCAGCGCATGCACGCCGGCATCGGTGCGACCGGAACCCTGCGGCCGCACGCGGACTCCGCCGGCGAGCTTGGACAGCGCCTCTGCCAAAACATCCTGCACGGCTCCCCCGCCCGGTTGGCTCTGCCAACCGCGGAACACCGCTCCGTCGTAAGCCAGCGTCAACTTAAGTCGCATGGCGCGCGATCGAGCCAACTTTGCAAAAGAATCTGCGCGGCCACCTGGTCGACCACGCCGCGCTGGTCGCGCGCCTTGCGTCCGCTCTCGCGCAGGGAACGCTGCGCGGCCACCGTGGTGAGGCGTTCGTCCCACAGATCGACCGGACACTCCACCCGGGCGCGCAGATTTTCCGCGAAAGTGCGCGCGCCTTCCGCGGCCGGACCGTAGGTGCCGTCCATGTTGCGCGGCAGGCCGACGAGGATGCGTCCGGGTTTCAACTCCGCGGCCGCGGCCACGACCGCCTCGAGCGAAGCCGCGCCGCCGGGCAAGGTTTTCCACGGTTGGGCCAGCATGCCGAGTTCGTCGCTCACCGCCACGCCGGTGCGCGCGGCGCCGAGGTCCACGGCCATGGTCCGGCTCATTGCAATTCCTCCGGCACGCGCGGCACGAGCTTTTTGATGTTTTCCGCCCCGCTGCGGTGGCAGACGAGCAACGCGTCGCCGGTGTCTATGACAATAAGATCCTGCACACCGGCCAGCGCGATGTGTTTGCGTCCGCTGGAGAAGACGATGTTGTGCGAGGCGTCGGAGGCCGTGAGCGGGCAATTGGCCGCATTGCCGCCCTCGCTTGCTTCGAGGTATTTGGCCACCGCGACCCAGCTGCCGACATCGTCCCAATCGAAGCCGGCCTCGAGTTCCAGCACGCGCGCGGCTTTTTCCATGATGGCATAATCAACGGAAATTTTCGGCAGCTTCGGAAAGTCCGCGGCGAGCAACGCGTCCAAATCACCCGCCGTGCGCATGCGCGCGACGAAGGCGGCCAGTTCCGGCGCGTGCTTGGTCAGCTCGCCCATGATAGCGGGGATCGACCAGACGAACATCCCGGCGTTCCACCGGAAATTGCCCTGCTTGAGGAAAGATTCGGCCAGCGCGGCATCGGGTTTCTCGCGGAAGCGTTTCACCTCGTAGATGGCCGGCTCGGCGTCATTCGCGCGCACACCCTGCTCGATGTAACCGAAACCCGGACAAGCCCACGTCGGTTTGATCCCGATGGTCAGCAACGCGCCGGAAGCGGACGCTGCCGCGGCCCCGGCGAGCAGATCGCGACGGAAAGCGGCCGCGTCCTTGATCAGGTGGTCGGCGGGCAGCACCGCCATGACCGCCTGCGGGTCGCGCCGCAGGACGAGTCCGACCCCGAGCGCGACGGCGGGTGCGGTGTCGCGTTTGGCCGGTTCGGCCACGATGTTTTCCGCCGGCAATTGAACGCAGGACGCGCGCACCGCGGCCTCCTGCTCGCGGTTGGTCAGCACAAAGATGCGCTCGGGAGGCACCGCGTCGCCGAGACGCGCGATAGTTTCCTCGAGCATGGTGCGGTCGGAAAAAAGTTTGAGCAACTGCTTGGGACGCGCGCGGCGGCTGTAGGGCCAGAAACGTTCGCCGCTGCCGCCGGCGAGAATGAGGACATAAAGGTCGGACTTCACACCGCCATGAGACGATTTTGGCGCGGGCGGCGCAATCTCGAGTGTCGAAAATCTGCGCGGCTCGCGGCGGTTCCGGTTGCCAGCGGGCGCAAGGTGGAGTATGGGTTCCCCGTTATGGCACCCCTCTTCAATCGACTTTCGGAAAATCTTTCGGGCACCTCCCTCGCCGCCGCGGCGGAAATGGCCGTGGGTGTGGGCGCGGGCCTGCTCGTGGCCGACCAACTCGGCAAAGACGCCCGCCAGCGTATCGGCCTCGTGGCCCTCATCGCCGGCTTGGCGGCGACCATTCCGCTGCTCATCGGCGCGGGCGTGCGCGTCAATCGCGAATTGGGCGAAGGCCGCCGCACCCGCCGCCGCCTCGAAACCATCCGCCACGACCCCGGCTTCCCGGACGACGGCGACTTCTATTGAGCGGTCCGCGGATCGTTCTGGCTTCCTCGTCGCCGCGACGCCGCGAATTGCTGCAGTCGGCGGGATTGGAATTCTCGACCGAAACCTGCGATGCCGTGGAAATCCACGACCCCGCGCTCGGGTTGGCGGGTCTGGTCACGGCCAACGCCCGCACCAAAGCCCTCACCGTGGCCGCAGCGCATCCCGAGGCGATCGTCCTCGGTGCCGACACACTCGTGTGGGTCGACGGACGCGCTCTCGGAAAGCCCGCGGACTTGCCCGAAGCGCGCCGGATGCTAGCCCTCCTCGCCGGACGCGTGCACGAAGTGGCCACCGGCGTCCATCTCGTGCGTTTGGAGTCCCGCCGGCAAATCGAATTCCACGAGGTCACGCGCGTGCGCTTTCGTGCCCTCGACGCTGCCGTCATCGAAGACTACCTGTCCCGCGTGCACGTGACCGACAAAGCAGGCGCCTACGCACTGCAGGAACACGGCGAATTGCTCGTGGAATCCGTCGAGGGCAGCCGCTCGAACGTGGTGGGTCTTCCCCTCCAGCGCACGCTGGCGGCCTTGCGGCGGTTCACCGACGAGGCGTAGTCTGGGAGCCATGACCTCCCCCGGCACCACCCGCCACCAAGGACAAATCGTCGACATCGCCGCGCAGCGCATCTTCCCGGGCTTCATCGAAGTCACGAACGGCAGGATTTCCGCCGTGCAGGAAGATCCCGGCGTGACCGAACCGACCTACCTGTGTCCGGGCTTCGTCGACGCGCACGTGCACATCGAGAGTTCCATGCTGACCCCTCCGGAATTCTCCCGCATCGCGGTGATCCACGGCACGGTGGCCACCGTCTCCGACCCGCACGAAATCGCCAACGTGCTCGGCACGGAGGGCGTCCGCTACATGCAGAAGCTGGCCGCGCAAACGCCCTGCAAAATCCATTTCGGTATCCCGTCCTGCGTGCCCGCGACGAATTTCGAAACCGCCGGCGCCACCATGGGACCGGAGGCCGTCGAGGAACTCTGCGCCGATGCGTCGCTCGTTTATCTCTCCGAAATGATGAATTTCCCGGGCGTCATTCACCGCGACCCCGAGGTCATGCGGAAAATCGAGATCGCCAGGAAACACGGCAAGCGCATCGACGGACACGCCCCCGGACTGCGCGGACCGGACCTCGCCGCCTACGTGGCGGCCGGCATCGAGACCGACCACGAATGCTTCCAAATCGACGAGGCGCGCGAAAAATTGTCACTCGGACAAAAAATTCTCATCCGCGAGGGCTCGGCCGCGAAAAATTTCGAGGAACTCTGGCCGCTGCTCGGCGAGCACCCGGAATCCTGCATGCTCTGCAGCGACGACAAGCATCCCGACGATTTGCTCGAAGGACACATCAACACCCTCTGCGCCCGCGCCGTGGCCCACGGCGTCCCGGTTTTCCATGCGCTGCGCGCCGCGTGCCTCAACCCCGTCGAGCACTACGGCCTGCGCAGCGGCCGGTTGCGACCCGGCGATCCCGCCGACTTCATCCGCTTGCGCGACCTCACCGGCTTCGCGGTCACAGAGACGTGGATCGACGGACAATGCGTGGCGCGCGGCGGCCAGTCGCTCTTGCCCAAGACCAAGTCACCCCGCGCCAACAAATTCTTCGCGCTGCCGAAAAAGCCGGCCGATTTCGCGGTCCCCGCCGGACAAGGCACCATCCGCGTCATCGAGGCGCTCGACGGACAAATCGTCACCGGCGCGGGCGAAGCCGAGCCCCTCATTCGCGACGGTCACGCCGTGGCCAACCCCGCGCAAGACGTGCTCAAGATCGCCGTGGTCAACCGCTACGAAGACGCGCCGCCGGCTGTCGCCTTCGTGCGGGGCGTCGGACTCAAACGCGGCGCCATCGCTTCCAGCGTAGCCCACGATTGCCACAACATCGTGGCCGTCGGGACCGACGACGAGGAACTGGCCCGCGCCGTTAACCTCCTCATCGCCAACGAAGGCGGCATCGGCGCGGTCGGCGACGGACGCAAGGACATGCTGCCGCTGCCCGTGGCCGGACTGATGAGCGACGGTTACGCCGAAGACGTCGCCGCCGGTTACGCGCGCCTCTCGGCGCAGGCCAAAGACCTCGGCAGCAAGTTGCACGCGCCCTTCATGACCCTGTCCTTCCTCGCCTTGCTCGTTATTCCGGCCCTCAAATTGAGCGACTTCGGGCTTTTCGACGGGACAAAATTCGAATTCGTTCCCGTCTTTACCGGCGATCCAACGGTCGGCCCCTCCGGCACGAGCACGGTTTAGATTTTCAGCGCTTTGAGCGCGGCCAGCGCGGACTTCGGATTGCTCACCCGCAAGATGAGCAAACCGCGCACGTCACCGGGGTGACTGGCCAAGTAGGCATATTCGATGTTGATTTTCTTTTTGGCGAGGGCCTTGGCGATCTTCGAGAGCGCACCCGGTTGGTTGCGGTTCTCCACCATGAGGACATCGTTCTCCACCACGAGCGTCCCGCGCTCCTCGAACAACTCCAAGGCGCGATCGGGATCATCGAGCACCAGACGGACGACGTTGTGGTCCGTGGTGTCGGAGGTGGCCAACCCCCAGATATTGATCCCTTCTTTGGCCAGCACGTCGCAGACGGCGGCGAGGGTTCCGGGTTTGTTTTCGATGAAGACGGCGAGTTGGGTGACGATTTTGACCATAAGACTTTTGTGAAACTGGAGCCACGTCATGAGGGCGTGGTGACAATCTGAAACTACCCTTGTCCCACCGGTTTCTCAATCCTCATCCTCCCCGCTTTGCTTCCTTCTCGACCTTCTGTGCAAATCACCCGCTGGCCTCGGCCGCGCACTGCGTCTAAGTTGGAAGGTTATGGCCTCCTCGTTCCACCTCGCCTCGCCCCATGCACCGTGCGGGGACCAGGGGCCGGCCATCGAGAAACTGACCCGCTCGCTTGAGGCCGGCAACCGCCACCAGACCCTCCTCGGCGTCACCGGCTCGGGCAAAACGTTCACCGCCGCCAACATCATCCGCAACCTCGACCGCCCCACCCTCGTCATCTCGCACAACAAGACACTGGCCGCGCAGCTTTACTCGGAATTCAAACAATTCTTCCCCGACAACGCGGTCGAGTATTTCGTCAGCTACTTCGACTACTACCAGCCCGAGGCCTACATCCCGCGCACCGACACCTACATCGAGAAGGATTCGTCGATCAACGAGGAGATCGAGCGCCTGCGCCTCTCCGCCACCAGTTCTCTCCTCTCGCGCCGCGACGTCCTCGTCGTGGCCAGCGTATCCTGCATCTACGGCTTGGGCTCGCCGGAGGACTACAAAAACATGCTCCTGCCCCTCAAACAGGGTGAACCCCTCTCGCGTGAGCAGTTCCTCGGACGCCTCGTCGACCTGCTCTACGAGCGCAACGACATCGCCTTCGCCCGCGGCAAATTCCGCGTGCGCGGCGACGTGGTCGAAGTCCATCCGGCCAACCTCGACGAGGAAGCCGTCCGCGTGGAATTCTTCGGCGACGAAATCGACCGCATCAGTCTCTTCGATCCGCTGACCGGCAACGTGAACCAAACCCTGCCGGGGCTGACCATTTTCCCGGCCAAGCAATTCGTCACCCCACAGGATAAACTCCGCCGCGCCCTCGGCACCATCCGCACCGAACTCGACGGACGCCTCGCCGAACTCGAAGCGCAGGGCAAGCTTCTCGAATCCCAGCGACTCAAAATGCGCACCGAGTTCGACCTCGAAATGATGGAAGAAATGGGCTTCTGCAACGGGATCGAAAACTATTCGCGCCATCTGAGCGGACGCCCCCCCGGCTCGCGTCCGTTCACCCTGCTCGACTTCTTCCCCAAGGATTACCTCTGCGTCATCGACGAATCCCACGCGTCCATCCCGCAAATCGGCGGCATGTATGCAGGGGACCGCTCGCGCAAGCAGGTCCTCGTCGACTACGGATTCCGCCTCCCCAGCGCGCTCGACAACCGTCCGCTCAATTTCCCGGAGTTCATGGAAATGACCAACCAGATCCTCTACATGAGCGCCACCCCCGGCGATTTCGAGCTGCGCAACAGCCACGTCGGAAACAAAACGTTCATCCCCTCTGCCCGCACGGACAACCGCCTGACCATCGAGGAAAGCGCCGCCTTGCTGCAACGTGCGCGGGACAACTTCGACGTCCACACCCCGGACGGCCCGCTCGTCGCTGAGCAAATCATCCGCCCCACCGGACTCCTCGATCCCAAGATCACCATGCGTCCGCTCCAAGGCCAGATCGACGAAACGATTGAACTCTGCCGCCAGCGCATCGAAAAAAAGCAACGCGTCCTCGTCACCACCCTGACCAAGCGCACCGCCGAAGACCTCGCTGACTACCTCCGCGACATCGGGTTAAAAGTGCGCTACCTCCACAGCGAAATCGACACCATCGAGCGCGTCGAAATCCTCCGCGCCCTGCGCGCCGGCGAATTCGACATCCTCGTCGGCATCAACCTCCTGCGCGAAGGCCTCGACCTGCCGGAAGTCGGACTCGTCTGCATCCTCGACGCCGACAAGGAAGGCTACCTCCGCAGCCAGACCTCGCTCATCCAGACCGCCGGACGCGCCGCCCGCCACGTCGACGGCGAAGTCGTGCTCTTCGCCGACAACATGACCGGCAGCATCCGCGCCCTCTTCGAGATCAGCGACTACCGCCGCCGCCGCCAGATGGAATACAACGAGCAGCACGGCATCACCCCCCGCAGCGTCCAGCGCGCCGTGCAGGAAAGCCTCCACGTCATCCTCAAAGGCAAATCCGACGAAACCGCCCGCGTGGCCGAGTCTGCCGAAGGCCTCTCCCTCTCCGAACTCCTCGCCGAGCTGACACAAGAAATGGAAGAAGCCTCCGCCGCCCTAGAATTCGAGCGCGCCGCCCTCCTCCGCGACCAGATCACCGAACTCAAAGCCGGCACCGGATTGGAAAAAATCTCCCCCACCCGCCGCCCAGTCACCTACGGTGGAAAGAAGCGCACTTCCGCGCGCCGTAAGTTCTGACCATGCCCGCCGCCAAAGCCAGAAAATCCGCCAAGGACACCGCGATTCATTTCGTTGCGGGCAATGATGAAATGGCGGTCAAAGCGCGCGCCAAAGAACTCGCCGCGGAACTTGCGCCCGCCGAGGGCGGTGAATTCGCCGTCGAAACCATCGACGCCCACGCCGACAACGCCGAACACGCCGCCTCCATCATCCGCGAAGCCATCCTCTCGCTCAGCATGTCCGGCTTCCTAGCCTCGGAAAAACTCGTCTGGCTGAAAAGCGCCAATTTCCTTTCCGACACCCAACTCGGCGGCAGCAAAGCCGTGCTCGAGGCCCTCGAGGAACTCCTGAAAATCCTCGAAGGCGGATTGCCGGAAGGCACGCGCCTGCTTTTCAGCGCCATCAGCCCAGACAAACGCCGCACCTTTTACAAATCGCTGACCAAACTCGCGTCCACCGACGTCCGCGACAAACCGTCCGGCGGACCACGCTTCGACGAAGACGAAGCCGCCCGCCAAGCCGCCACCGCCGCCGCGCGCGTGCGGAAACTGAAATTCACGCCCGGCGCCCTCGAACGTTTCGCCGCCTACGTCGGATCCGACACCCGCCAAGTTCTCAACGAACTCGACAAGATCGACACCTATCTCGGCGACGAACGCCGCGAGATCCGCGAAGAAGACATTGCTCTCCTCGTCCCCGAAACCCGCCGCGGCATCATTTTCGAGCTCGGCAACTGCCTCGCCCGCCGCAACCTCAAGTCGGCCAGCAACTGCCTGCAAAAGCTGCTCGCCCAAGGCGAAGAGCCCGTCGGACTCCTCTACGCCGCCATCATGCCGACCATCCAGCGCATGACCGCCGCCGCCATTCTCATCGAAGAATACGGACTCCGCGTCCCGCCGAGCTACCCCGCCTTCCAATCCGCCCTCGAACAACTCCCCGAGGATGCCAAAGAAATCCTCCCCCGCAAAAAAGACGGCACCCTCAACGCCTACGGCTTCTACCTTTCCGCCCAAGAGGCCAAACGCTTCAAAGTCCGCGAGTTGGCCGATGCCACCATTGCCTGCGCCGATGCCACCACCTCGATCATGTCCACTGGCTCGGACCCTGCGCTCATTCTCCAGCAACTGCTCGTCCGCATCCTCACCCCGCGATGAAACAAAAGCCCAAACTCCTCTCCGGCGGCAACCCGCAGATCCCCAAAGGCGACGGCGACAGGCCGGTGCAGGACTACATCGCCGCCATGCCCGGCTGGAAGCGCAACATCGGCGCGCAACTCGACGCCCTCATCACGCGCACCGTCCCCGGCGTGGAAAAAGCCGTCCGCTGGAATTCGCCGTTCTACGGTCTGCCCGGACGCGGCTGGTTCGTGTCCGCGCACTGCCTGACCAAATACGTCAAAGTCACCTTCTTCCAAGGCCGCGCCCTCAAACCCATCCCGCCCGGCGGCACCCCGAAAAGCGGCGATGCCCGCTGGCTCGACATCCACGAGGCGGACGGGTTCGACGAAAAACAGCTCGCCGCTTGGATCAAACAAGCGGCGGCGTTGCCCGGTTGGATCCCCTGAAACCGGGATCAGCGGCCGGCCACCATCACCGGCGCCAGGATCGCATCACGCATGCCGTGCAGCAGCTTCTTGTCCGACGGACAAACCGTGGCCAAGACGCCGCCCAATTTAGTCTCGCGCTCCCCGCAAAAGTAATAAGGACACAACCGCACACGCCCCTTCATCGTTTGTAGCGGCGGTCCATGACCGTCGGTGCCCAGATAGTCCATCTCCACAACTCGCGCATGGTGGAAGCGCTGCAAAATCCACGGACACCGCTCCCAGTCGGCGAGCGCGTCATCGATGGCCTGCGCCCAATCCTCGTGCCATAAATCCTGCCCGACTTTCACGCTGCGCGAACCCCAGGCCAGCTCGGAAAATCCGCTGATCTTGATCACCAACTCGCGTTCGCGCTGGCTGAACTTTTTCAACTCCTCCCAATTCTGGATTTCCAACTCCGGATAAACACCCGTCGGCGGCAACGGCTGCGGGTCCATCAGCCATGTGCGCGGGATCACTTTTTGCAGCGCTACAAAATGCTTCTCACCGAGTTCGCGACGCCAGAAATCCGCCAGTGGACGCAACCAGAACAGCGCGAACCAGAGTTTTTCCTCGATCCACGGCTTGGGCGGCGGCGACATGCGGTGTTTCCCGTCCGCCACCCCGTGCAGCAAACCCATCGCGCCGGGGATGTTGGGCAAATCGAACAACTCGAAAAAACGGTAGAGGTTCTCCCGCAAGTCGCCCGGCAACTGCGACGCGTTGACGACCCGCGAACCCACGCGCTCAGACATCCATTCCATCTCCGGACGGTAATCGGCGGCCTCCTCGGAAATGACGATGTCCCCGTTCTCCACCACCGCGCGGAACCCGTCGTCCATGCCACGGCCGCCGAGGACGTCGAAACCCTCAGCCAGATAAACCTCGTTGAGCCACGACGTGAGGCCGATCCCGCCGGGCACATTGTCCAACTCGGCGATAGTGAAACCGTTTTCCGTCAGGATCACATCCGGACGCAAGACACGCGGCACATCCTCGGCGATGGTTTTCGACCGCGCCAACTCGATCAACTCGCGCGGCTTGCCGCGATCGAGCAATTCCACGATCCACGCCGGACGTTTGCCGGAGACGCTCAGCCGGTAGAGCAGATTGCACGCCTCGGTGAACTTGCGCAGACGGAAGCCGAGCTTTTCCAACTCCTCGTTCATCCCCGGCGGCAATACAAACGGCTCGGGTGAAACCCGCCATTCCTTGCCAGCGAAGAGCCCGCCCGAAGGCATGGCCGCGCGGATGCGTTCCGCACGAGCAAGACGTCCGGAATCCGTGGTCGTCGCACTCACACCAGAGACTTAAGCGCCAACCGCACCAACTCCTCGGTCCCAGCCTCCTTGTTCTTCAACGCGACCTCCCGCACCGCCTTGGCCGCATCGACTTGCTTGTAGCCCAGCGCGATGAGCGCCAGCACGGCGTCATTGGCCGCGCGCGCCTCGGCCGACGGCGCTTTGTCCGCACTGGCCGCCTCCCACGCCGCCGCCACGCCGAGTTTGTCCTTCAACTCGAGCACGATCCGCTCGGCCGTCTTCTTGCCCAACCCGCTGATCTTGGCGATCGACGCGATATCCGAATCGACCACCGCGGCCTTGAAACGCATCACGTCCATGCCGCTCAGCACGGCCAAAGCGAGCTTGGGCCCGACCCCGCTGACCCGCGTGACCAGGAGACGGAAAAGATCGCGCTCCTCCGGCGAAGCGAACCCGAACAAAATGTGCGCATCCTCACGCACCTGCAGGTGCGTGAGCAGACGCACGGGCTGTCCCGGCGGCGGCAGGCGATCGTAGCTGGAGAGCGGGATCGAAACCTCGTAGCCTACCCCGTGAACCTCGACCACCACCTGCGTGGGCAGGACCTCGCGCAACACGCCATCCAAATACGTAATCATCGACGATGACCGCTACCAGACCCCGCCG
>Ga0172372_10002233_pt1 | contig 29646 bp, 41 predicted proteins | sample LakKiv5m_2_FD_114544 | JGI IMG/M metagenome (GOLD analysis project Ga0172372, IMG submission 114544) | Freshwater microbial communities from Kabuno Bay, South-Kivu, Congo - kab_092012_9.5m | ecosystem: Environmental > Aquatic > Freshwater > Lake | place: Democratic Republic of the Congo...
CCTGCTTCTGCAGGGTCGTAGAAGTCTACTCTCTGCACTTCGGTCTCGAATCCTTTGTCTCTTATATCGAGAGAAAGGTCTTCTAGGTCTGCCAGCAAGTCTTCTGTTGGCTCGGCGGACTCGAACAGCCTGAAAGTCTTCAGACGCCTCATATATTTCGATCTATTCCGTCTATATCCACTTTGTAGTGGTCCATATCGTTGTATCTCAGTATTTTGTTCCCGCCTTTTAGAGAAAGAACCTGCTCTTCTTCAGATCTGGCAGAGTCTCTGACTTCCTTTCCTCTAACCTCTCTCTTGGAATATGCGTAGTCTTCGGGATCGTCGTCTATGAACTTAAAATCTTCGACGGAAGATTCGAATCCGAACCTGTTGAAGAACGCCACCAGGTCCGAAAGAGACCGTCTCGTGAATCCGAAAAACGTCTCTGAGTCGTATATCGAATTCTTTCCGGTATAGTGGTGCTCGGCGACTTTCGTCTTTCCCTGAGCGTCTCTCTCTATAGTGAACGCGGACTGCATGTTGTCGCCATAAGTCATGTCCACGTTTAGCCTCAGAGTCTCTGGATTCGCGGAGTCCCCTTTGTTGTCCTTGACCATGTGTATGTCGAACTGAAGGTTCGTTGGCTCCCCGTCCGCCAAAGGATCGCCTTCTTCGGCCGATACCGTGTCTTGAGAATAAGATATGGATACGCTCGTCATCAGGTTGTATATCTGCTCTGGGTATCCGGTGTTCTTTTCCAGCGAGTTTTTCCGGGAAAGCTCGAACTCTCCGTTGTCCGTGACTATGGTCAGCTTGGAAGGAAGCAGCTTTGTCCATTCCGAGTCGAATATGGATATCCTTCCAGCGCCTTCGTTGAATCTCTTGAGATGCATCATTTCCTATTGTTGCTTTTTGAAAAATTCCTTGAATTTCCTTATTCCTTCCTTCAGAGACTCCGCGAAGTCGAATTCCTTCATGAAGGCATTGTATTCCTTCCTGTATCCAGACTTCGACTCGTCGCTCTCGTCGGAAAGATACTGCCATGCGAAGCTGAGCTCCGACGGCGTTTCGAATCCGAAGAACGAAAGCACTTCCTTCTCTAGCCTGACCGCTTCTTTCGCGTTCCAGTTGTGGCCTATCGCCACCACCCCAGCCTGCTTTCCTTTCAGCAGATTGCTCTCTCCTAGAGTGGTATGCCTGTTCTCTATCCAGGTGAGCCTCTCTATAAGCTGCGCATATATCGAGTTCATCTTCCCCCATCTGATCGATCCGAAGAATATGACTATGTCCGCGGAATAGATGGCGTTGGCCACCCTATGCATCTCGTCGTCGGGATTGTTTATCGACGCCCAGCATCTTATGAACTTGTCGGGGTTGTTGCTCTTCAGCATGGCGGCCTTTACTCCGCATGTGTTTCCGCCGTGCGTAGAGACATTCCCTTCGCATGGGAATATCTTCAGCCTAGAGACGTTTATTATCTCCACGGACTTAAGCTTCTTGGCTATTTCCGCGGCGACGATAGAGGACTTTGGATCCTCTTTCTCTCCTTCCCATCTGTTGCTAGTGGTCAAGAAGAGAACCTTCTTGTCTCCTGCCGCATTCAGCGTCCTATAAAGCTTCTTCATCGCGTCCATATACTATATATAAAATCGAAAATCCGCCTACCTTCCATGTTTCAGAGCAGCGCATGCCGCGCCGCATTTATCCGAAAGGTCCTTGTGTATATAGAGAAGATATTCCATGGTGAAAGGCCTGCTGTTGAAGTCGCCCAGCAGCGATATGGTATCTTTCATTTTCTCTATTATCTCCAGCGAGTCTTCTATGGCGTCTTCTAGATCCCCAGACTTGGAATCCCTGATATTTGATATTTTTTCCAGCTCGGACTCTTTTCTGTCCAGATCCTTCGATCTAGCCTCGTTTTGCTTTTCCTTCTTCGATAGCTCCTTCATGTCCGAATCTATCTTCTTCTGCAGGTCGGAATATTTCTTGTCTATCTCTTTTGACGATTCTATCGCTGCCCTTCCGAGATTCCTCTCCTTCTCTCTGAGATCGGACGCCAGGTCTTCCAGCTCCGAAGCCTTTTCGGAGATTCCTTTGGACTTCTCCCTCAGATAGTCCTCTCTGGCATCCAGCTCCTTCATGTCCTTCTTCAGCTCCGACTCCCTCTTCTCCAGCCTAGAAAGCCTCGTCTCCAGCTCTTCTTCGCGCTCTCTTATCTTCTTCTCTCTAGAAGAAAGGCCTATCTCCTCCTTTTCCGAATCTCCAGCCAAAGGAACGGCAGGCGCCGCCTGTATGGAAGAGAGCACCATTTCCTCTATGAAAGGTATGAGCTTCTTCCCAAGCTGCGCCGGCTGAGGCATCTTGTTTGCTCTCATGTAAGAAAGAAGCTCCGACTTCCAGTCTATGACTTCGAAGAATTCTGGATTGTTGTCTACTATCTCCCTGTCTATGGGAATAACTTCGGACTTCATCTTGTAGTCGTATTTCTCCAGTATAGTCCCAGCCTTAAGCACGAATATCTTCTTCTCCGGAGACAGATATTGGAATTCCTTGACCACCTTATGCTTTATATTCATCTAAAAAAAACTTTTTTGTATATATTATATTCTATCAAACGCTTTCTCTTTGTTTATTTCTATCCGATTCTAAACATAGGCTTTGCCTATAAATAGAATCAATATGAGAAAGGGACAGAAGCTGGTATGCAAGAACACGGTAAACAACCTGCTAGGGATGCCTCTATTCGAAGAAGGCGTCGAATACGAGGTGCTCTACGTCGACCACGAGAAGACAGACGTTCGCATCTGCCTGAACCATTCTCTCTACACGAACGAATACAACACATTCCCTCTGGAATGGGTAAGAAAGAACTTCAAAGAGATATGATAAGGATAGCAAAAGGACAGGGAATAAGCAGGATAATCGTGGGCAACAACGACGTGGACTCTATAATAATAATTCCCGGCGTCACCATGTGCAACGGCATGTTCACGCAGGGAACGTCGCTGATATTCTCCAACGACAAGCTAGAAGAGACTTCCATAGTCACTTTCGGATCGAGCGCGGACATGGAAAGGACGCTGTCGAGGATAGCATCGGAAATGAGGCCGCCTCAGCATGGAAAGCCCGTGTTCCTTCCGGACGACAAAAATCAATAGAGATGAGTTGAGACGAAACCTCAGGTTCCTCTGCGTTAGGAACTTCTTCATAGGAAGCGAGGCCAGGACCAGATGGACGAAAGGAATATGGTATGCTGGCAGAGACGCCACAGGCATAGAGTCGGCGCACGGCATAGCCTTCTACATAGAGTCGAACGAGACGATGGGAGGAACGGAGCGCGCCGAATACATGGTGAAGAAGAAGGACTTCGACAAATACTTCAAGACAGAAGGCAGGGTAAGAGAAGAAAGGATAAACAGGATATTGGATGTACGAGATAGCGATGACGACCTGGTATCAGGAGACTCCTGAGAAGGAATACGAAGAGGTCTATATGGACAAGGGATTCGACCATATGGACGACGCGTGCGAGTTCTTCTCGAATAACTGGGAGAAGATACTCGACGAATTCCCTGTCGAGAAGATAGAGATAAGGTTCAACAGAGACAGGACGAAAGAGTCTCAGAGAGACAGCAGGATAAAAAGCATAATAGGAGATGACGACGCTGAAGTGGCTTAGCCTCACGAAACCGGAGATGCGCGCGCACCTAGAAGAGTGCTTTCCGGAATACACGATAGAAGAAGAAGGCGGCAAATGGATGTCCTTCATGCTGCGAAAGGCCTGCCCGGACTTCGACGAGCAGTCGCTGTACGCATACACCTATTCGGACAAGCAAGCGTCCGAGAGCGAGAGATGCAAATGGTACTTCTCGTTCTACAACATGTACTGGAAAGAAAGCAAGGAAGCGGCCATCACGGAAGGAATGACGCTCTACTACAAAGAGATGTTCGAGAAGCTCCAGAGGCTGGAGCACCTGACGAAGCAGATGACCAACCGCATAACGAGCATAAACAAGGACGAAGCCGGCCTAAGAGACTGGAAGATCAGGAAGGCATTGGAATAATATATAACAAAAAAACAAACGAAAACATGAACAACTAGATTGCAATCGACTGGCGCACCAAGAGGATCTCGAACGAAGACCTCGCGCAAAAGGCGCTAGACGCCATATTAGGAATGTACGACTTCCTGAAGAAGAATTCGCATAGCGTCTGCTTCTACGACGACAGCCTGCAGATAACGTCGCACGAAACCGTGCTGCTTCCCGGCGGAGGAAGCTACCAAAGGCCTGTCTACTCCAAAGTCTCGAAAGCAACCAGCTTCCAGACAAACAGCCTATACATCAGCATAGACGACGGGACCGGATCCCAGAGAGACCTATCCAACATCAAGCTAACCATAAGAGACGACTCGGACACCGACGACGGATACATCGGCGGCACCTGTGTGCGCTACGAATTCCAGCTACCTATGGTATACTATAGCTCAGAAAGGGCGAAGGTCCTCAGGAAGATGATAGGATTCATATCAAAAATTCCCGAAAAATCAAGGAAAAAGCTGATAAAGGCGCTATATTTGCATGACAAGCACGAAGAAAAGGACTTCCAAGCATACGAGAGGCTGTACCACAGGCTGGCGACGAGGTTCGGCATGGAGTTCTCGCACCGATGGACTTTCGGCCCCGGCGGCAAATTCCAGAGGATAGGGCCAACTTACGACATCGGCAGGAATAGAAACCGTAAGCTAAACAAACTGCTAAGAAACAGAAGATGCACTTAAGCGACACAGACATAATGGCATGGAACGACAGGCTGGAAAAGAATTCCGGCTTGTACGTCATGGCCAGGTACTCCAACGTATCCTCGCAGCCGACGATACAGATAATGAAGAAGTCTATCTATCCCGGAATGGAGCCGAAAGAGATAGGAGACCTAGACATGAAGTTCAGGTTCGCCTATTCGATAGCCGCCAACCGAGAAGAGATTTTCTTCGAGATATTCAACAAGCTCGCCAGAGAGCCTTTCGAGAACCATGTCTGCCTATCAAACGGAAGCCATTCGTTCGTCAAATACGACCCAAAGATATCGGAAGATCCGGTAAGGTCTCTGCATAGGATATGCGACAAGGAATACCTTAGGATAGAGCACACCTTCTCTGGAAAGCTCTCTTCTATAATGGCATACGTCGCGCTTCTCGAGACCTCGATGGAATACTTCTCCATGATGTGGGGCTACGACGAGGACGGAACAGAGCACTGCCTTCTCAAATACCCGATAGGATCGACGGTCTCTCCTGCAGACGACAAATCGAAGGACTTTCTGGTGATAGACTACAAGTTCTGGAGGACCGGAAGCCAGTTCGTCATAGACTACGTGGCGGCGGAGATGATATTCGACAAGAAGTCTCCCGTAGTGAAATACGGACCAGTGACTACTTTCTCGGAGAAGAAGCTGACCTGGAGCAGGAACGGAAGGATTGACGACTTGCTGAACTGACATAGTAATATATCGGATATATTCCTTATATTCGCATAAAGAAGCGGGCAGAGCCTAGCGCGCGTGGAGGCCGCACCAGATTCTAAACCTGACGGCATCGGGTTCAAATCCTGCTGCCCGCACATGAAAAAGAAGAAGATCCAGCTCCAGAAGCAGGAAGTCGTTACCGACATCGTATGCGACTCCTGCGGCGCCAGCTGCAAGACATCCGAAGGCGTCGGCCACGACGGCAACAAAGTCTACTCTTTCGAGCACATGAGGCTCGAAGCCAGCTGGGGATACCACAGCGGCAAGGACATGGAGAAGTGGACGGCGGACCTTTGCGAGAAGTGCGTAGACGAGAAGCTTGGCTTCATATGCTTCAACAAATGAGAGAAATAAGGGAATTCGATCTTGAAGGGTTCCTGTCCGAGGACAGGAAGTACAGCTATTGGTTCTGGTTCAAGGGAAAGATTACGAGAAAGATGGACCGGCTGACCGGCTCGATATACGAGCAGAACCTGGCAGGAACTCTCGAATGGAACGGAATCAGGCTGAGAAACGGATTCTACAACGTGCTGGAAATATTCGAAAACAAATATAGAATGAGCGGGAAATGGAATGGCCAGAGCAAGGCCGAGTTCGACAAGAACTTCAAAAGGGTGGCGGACATCTGGGAAAAATCCGCTGGAGACCAAGAAAAAGGAATAAGGCTCGCTAGCCAGCAGGCCGCGAAGATAACAGACGAGTGGAAGGCCATCAACAGGGCCATGGCTGCCAAAGAAGCAGGCCACGAGCATATATTCGAGGTGTTCTTCCAGAGGGCATACGAGCTGGGAAGCGTCTCGAAGCAAGAATACAGGGAATACAGGCTAGAAAAGCTAGGACTATAAAACAAAGGCTCTATGCCGCAATACAAAAGACATGGAAAAAGAAACGACAACATTAAAAGTATCTGACGCTTTCGTAGAAGCGTATCTGAACTTCAACGTGGCGAACCAGGAAGAAAACATCCGCGCGCTAGACAAGAAAGAGCAAGCTCTGCTGCTTCTTCTGGCATTGGACAAGCACAGCGACGAAGATCCTGTAGTGGTCGCGAACTTCCAGCCTTTCGAGAAGGAAGTCATGGAGATATACGACGTGCAAGACGACAAAGAGACCACGAACGAAACGCTTCTAGAGCTGATAGCGGAGACCGGCGACAAATACATCGACACAGACTGCATCGTGGACTCGAAAGGAGAAAAGATCCGCGCGCCCTACGACAAGCAAGAGGTGAGAGAAGCCAAGATCGACAAAACCCTCAACACCGAAAAACAATAGACAAGATATGCTCGGATACAGACTAAGCTATAGGATAAAGAGGCTCAGAGTACATTGGAGGAGATGGAAGTCCAGCCTAGACAGCAAGATAAATTCCGAAGAGAGCCGGATAATGACTCCCTTCCAAGAAAAAGCCATGAGGCTCTGGAGGCTTTGCCTGAAGGACAGCGAGTCCAAGCTTGCATTCAACACCAACGGAATAAGGCAGATAGAAAAAGAAAACCTGCTGCTGGTATTCCAGCACAACCAAAGCGGCGAGTCTGTCATGACCATAATGGACATAAACGAAAGCAGCAAGAACATATACGAAGTAGGCATAATGAACAAGCCTTCTAGCTATGTGTGCGACATGTTCGACGACGAGATGGACAGGAGAATGAGGATAGCAGACACCGCCAAGAGAAAGCTGATAGAGACCGATCTAGACAACCTTCTCGTCTCTCAAGAAAGCAAGCTCAGAAAAAAATGCGAATAGCTATTCGAGCCACCCCTTTCCTTTGAACCATCTATATAGAAAGATCGCGCAGAGAGCCATCGACAAAAGCGCCGCCGGATATCCATAAGGACTGGAAAGCTCCGGCATATGCGCGAAGTTCATCCCATATAGGCCCGCGACGAACGTGATAGGTATGAATATGGTGCTTATGAGAGCCAGCACCTTCATGACCTCGTTAAGCCTCTGTCCTTGCGCGGCATAGTATATCCCGACCACGCCATCCAATACCTGGCGACATTCGTCTATAGAATCCATTATATCAGACGAATGGTGCTTGAGCTCGTTGAAGTGCCTTATGTCATCCATTCCCACAAACTCCTCTATCTTCTCCAGCTGCGCCACAACGCTCTTCACCGGCGATACCCTCTTCTTCATCTCATATAGCTTTCGCTTCAGGCATTCCACCTTCTGAAGAAGATCCTTTCCAGAATATCCCTCCATGGCGACCACCTCCTGCTCCAGGGAATCCATAGACGCGGAATAGTGGTCAATCATGCAATGGAGCAGGCGAAAGACCAAAAAGTCGATGCCCTTCACTCTTATCTTGCCTATCCGCCTTGTTATCCGCTCTCTCACTTTGGAGAATATCTCGTACCTCTTAGGCTGCAGCGTGAACACGAAGCTGTCGGTTACTATGAAAGATATGTCGTTGCCGTCGACCGCGGGCAGCTTGAAGAACATATAGCCCTCGTATTCTTCCAGCCCATATTCCTTCTTCGACGAAAAAAGCCTTATCACTGTAGCGGAATCCACGCCGAACCTGTGACACACCGACTCTATAGAAGACCTGTCGGAAAAGCTGTGGAAATTTAGCCAATTTACCCTCCCTTCCACAGGAGAGAAGCTGCCGGCGAAATGAGCGGCGTCGCCCTCCGAAAATTCGTATAGGCTAGAATCATAGCTGTAGTGCTGGCAGTTCTTCATAAGATATATATATTCGCGTCAATAATGCGATTTTTTGTTTTTGGTTATGTTTATTATCCTTTTCGTCCAGCATAAATTGTCGACGCTCGATATTATATGGGTCGATATGCCGTTCAAGAATCCATCGTAGATAGATATCTTGTGGTCTATGGTAGGATAGCGATCGTCTAGATGGCCTAGCGAGAAATTGTCCCTTATGTATGATCCGTCGTAAAAATCGGTGCCGTCCCATTCTAATGATTTTATGTTATGCTTTGTCTGGCTCCTGACCGTCGATTTATATAGCTCCCAGTCGGTCATCTTAGATCTAGGAGTCCAATTTCCTAAGAAAAAATATGCCTCTCCATCTTTTGTCAACAATTTGCTTGGATGATCGACGCCATATTTATCATTGAAGGCATTCTTTATCTTTTCTGTATCCATGAACGGATTCGAATAGCCAAACCTTTCTAGGTTTGTTTGATTCCTCTTATTTAGATAATCGGTTGTTTTGCTATAATGCTCTACTCCATATTTCTCTTTGGATGTCTTCTTCACTCTTTCCGCGTGCTCTTCCGATTTTGAATAATATTCCACGCCATATCTGCCTATGCTGGTTTCTTTCGATTTTATATGAGAGCACCTATCGCATGTATAGATAGGAAAATTAACATTTCTTTCTTTATTCTTCGTATAGGCCTGGAATTTTATGTATCTTTGTTCCTCGCAAAGGTCGCACTGGACATTTACCTTCCTGTTGCTTTCTTTCTGAAGATGCAGCTCGGTGTCTATTTCTATTATATCCCCAAGCTTGACGTCAAAGAATTTCATATAGTGTTCTATATTGTACTTTGCTATTTTGACCTCTATCTTTTTATCCAATATCATGGCATTTTGATTCTTTTTTTATATATAAATAAATAAACTCTCCCTATTATCAAAATAGGCGACATATTTAAACTTTTGTCCGTATATTTGTAGAACATTAACAAAAAACATAGAAAATATGGTAATTAAGAACATTCATGAGAAGCTCCTTAACGGAATCCAGACAATGTTGATCGATACGAAAATAAACTTGCCCTATTATGGTGAGTTTAATCTACACATCAACTTCCACGAGCAGGAAACTATCGGCACATGCGCCGTTAACGTGACGAGCAAAGGAATGAACTTCTTCTATTCTCCGAAGTTTTTGGAAAACATGTCTCAGAAAGAAGTGAACTTCATCACTCTCCACGAGGACTTCCACTTGCTGTTCAACCACCCTCGCAGGACTATCACTGGCCAATACGACCACAAGCTGTCCAACATCGCGCAGGACATGATCATCAACCACATCATCTGTGAAGACATCTCTCACGCGTTCGTAGAGATTCCAAAGTCTCCAGACGGGAAGAACATGGCTCTCTTCGTTCCTAAAGAATATACAGGCAAGCTTATCTTCGAAGAGCTATACGAGTGGCTTAAAGAAGAGAAAGAGAAATACGACAAGCAGAAGAAAGACGGCAAATGCAAAAACGACAAATGCCAGTCTTGCAACGGCTCTGGCAAAAAGCAAGAGAAAGGACAGGGCGATAAGAAAGACGGACAAGGGCAACAGCCTCAAGAGGGACAAGGACAGCAACCAGGAGATGGACAAGGCCAGCCTCAAGACGGCGACGGTCAAGGACAGCAACCAGGCGACGGCCAAGGACAAGGCGACCAGCAACCAGGCGACGACCAAGGACAGGGACAAGGCGAGTCTTGCCCAGACTGCGGCGGAAGCGGAAACAAAGACGGCAAAGACGGAACAGGAAAGCCATCTTACGGCCCTTACGGAAAGAACCCAGGCAAAGACGGAGACGCGATCGACACTTGGTCGAAAGAGCAGATCTTCGACAATATGGAGAACAACAACGGCGAGTATCTAGACAAGCACATCGGCGACGACGTGCCAGAAGAGATGCGAGACGCGATGGTCAAAGACGTCATGGAGAGATTGGCGGCGCGAGGCTTGGCGGCAGGCAACATCGAGCAGACTCTTCAGAAGCTTCAGAAGAAGAGAAAAGACTACTTGAAGGAAATCAAGAGAGCAGTCTCGAACATGATATTCGGAACCGTGAAGCAGAAGACTATCGTGAAGCCCAACAGACGCCAGATCTCAGGATTGAAAGGCAACAGAAAGGTGAAGACGAAGATCAACTGCATCCTAGACACATCTGGATCGATGGGCGGAACATTCGAGAGAGTCCTTTCATACATCTACCGAAACGACATTGAGGTCAACCTTATAGAGGCGGATACCGAAGTCAAGTGGATCGAGAACATCAAGAAGAAGAGACAGCTCGAGACAATGGTTATCAAAGGCCTTGGAGGAACGATGCTGCAGCCGGCGATCAACCTCGTGGCAGAGCAGTTCAACGAGTTCAATACATGTGTACTCACGGACGGCTATTGCGACAGTCTGGATATCAGCAAGATACGCGGAAAAGTTCTTATAATCTCCATTGGAGTCAAAGTGCCGATCGCGAGGTCTAACGGCAAAGTCAAGCAGATCGTAGTAGATGTCAACGACAAAGGATAAAAGAAGGCCAGCTTATAGCTGGCCTTTTCTATTGTAGTCTTCTTCTGTCAAAAAGGACTTTGAAGAGTTTATTCCTTTCTTTGTAATGCACAGATTAGATATATCTCCTATCTCTTCAGGCGAAATTCCATTTTTGAATCCATATATTATGCTTATTTTATGGTCAATTGTTGGATATCCATAATCCGTATGTTTCATATCGAAATTTTCTTTTATATTTTCTCCATCGTAGTAGTCCAATCCGTTCCAATCTTCTATCAATTTCTTTCTATTCCTATTGGTTATTTTTCTCACTAATTTTCTATATATTTCCCAATCACTTAATAGATATTCGGGTAAGATAAGGCCTCTTTGCAATTTAGTTTCATTTGCTTTCTCAACTCCTTTGAATCTCATATCTGTTTTCATTGGATGACCGCCATATCTTTCATTTAGCGTTATTTGTATTTTTTTCTTTATATTTTTTCCTGCAATAGCATATTCATTACCATATCTTTCTAAGCATGTTTTTTTTCTTCTATCAACAAACTCTTGTATTGATGATGCGTTGTCATATCCATATTTTTCCAACATAGATTTCTTATAGGTGATATTGTTGCAGGCCTTGCAGTTGTAGGATTCGCTTCTTTCCCAATTTTGATGGTATTTTTGCATAGGCAGCTCTTTCTCCGCGCCACATGTCTCGCATTTGGCCAATATCCTATGCTTTGAATATCTCGAAACATATTTTACATCGATATCGTATATCTCGCCATATACAACATCTATTCCTTGGCTTATATAGTGATCTATGTTTTTGTTGTTTATTCTGATTGTAAGAGTCTTTGTAAGTATCATAATGCTTCTTTTGGTCTAATCGGCTGTTGGCCTTCTTTGATAAGCCTATCGGATGGTGGCTGTGAAGCTTGCGGACGATGCTCGCGCTTGTTTTTCGGCTCATTCGACGCCAGCATATTCTCCAGCGTCTTCTCTACCCAGTCGTTCATCTTTAGCTCGTTTTCCGCGCAGAATACTTTTATTTTTCTGTGCAGCTCATCTGTTATCTTCAGTGTCTTCATATCTTATATATAAAAGTATATTAAGTCCCTTTTCTACTTTTCCACTTTTCATATGGATATTCTATTAGAGAGAGACTTGACATAACTTTATATATAGAACTATCTATAATCTATATGATAAAGGAAAAGAAAGTAAAGATCGAGCTGAACAGGGGCAATCTCCCTTACTATTCCAATAGGTATGGAATAGACGGCGCCATTGGCGACTCTATCGAAATCGATATCGACATGCTGCCAATCAGCTCAGGCGTCGAAATATCCGCGGTCTGCGACTTTTGCGGATCTGAATCGAAAATAAAGTACAAGCTATACAGGAAGAGCTTCGACAAAGGCGGAGGATTCGCGTGCGGCAAAAAGTGCGCCGCCAAAAGGACGAAAGACTGCCTGATGTCGGAATATGGAGTCTCGAACATAGCCCAGGTTCCGAGCGTAAAGGAGAAGATAAAAAAGAACAATCTGGAGAAATTCGGCAGCGAGAGCTATTTCGGATCGGAGTCGGGAAAGGAAAAAAACAAGGAGGCGCTCCTGGAGAAATATGGCGTCGACAATCCCATGAAGTCCATAGAAATAAGAGAAAAGGCGAAGAAGTCCAATCTAGAGAATTGGGGAGTCGAATGGACTCTTCAGAGCATAGATATACGGGATAGGATAGCAAAGACCAATCTAGAAAGGTGGGGAACGGAAACTCCGTCCAAATGCGAAGAGATAAAAAGCAAGATAATAAAGACCAATCTGGAAAGATGGGGAGGGCGCTCGCCTATGTGCAACGACGCCATAAAGGAGAAATCCGCGCAGACCATGTTCAAAAACTGGGGAGTGTACAGCCCCAGCCATTCCGACGAGATAAGAGACAGGTCCAAAAAGACCAATCTGGAAAAATGGGGAGCGGAATACCCTTCGCAATCAGAAAAGGTCAGAGAAAAGATAAAGAAGAGCAATCTAGAGAAATGGGGTGCAGAGCACGTGCATCAAAGCGACGCATATAGGATAGGAAGCACGAATATCGGCAAGAACGCCTTCTATATAGGATACAAAGGAAACAAGATATCCATCTTCAAATGCGACAATGGAAAAGACCACAGCTTCGAAATAAGCACAGACAACTTCTATTCGAGATCGAGGAACAATGTCGGCCTGTGCACGGTGTGCCACCCGATAGGCGACGCCATATCGCATCTGGAGAACGAGCTTCTGGAATTCATATCTTCTATATACGGGGGCGAGATCGTCCAATCTTACAGAGATGGCCTGGAAATAGACATCTATCTTCCAGAAATGAAAATAGGATTCGAATTCAACGGACTCTATTGGCATTCCGAGAAATACCGAGAAAAGGACTACCATCTGGAAAAGACCGTCTATTTCGAAAAGAAGGGCATACATGTAATCCATGTCTGGGAAGACGACTGGCGATTCAAGAGCGAAATAGTCCGCAGCCAGATATCCAACAAGATATGCGGCGCGAACCAACGGATATTCGCCAGAAGCTGCGAGATAAGAACGATAGAAGACAGGAAGATCGCCAAAGCCTTTCTGGAACGCTGCCACATACAGGGCGCAGACCGGAGCTCGCTGAAGATAGGACTGTTCTTCGAAGGAGAATTGGTCAGCCTCATGACCTTCGACAGATTCGAAGGCAGGAAGAGAATGGAAGCAGGCGCGTGGAATCTCAGCAGGTTCTGCAACAGGCTGAACACTTCCGTAGTCGGCGGAGCGTCCAGGCTATTGAAATACTTCAAAGAAAGCCAATGTCCTGAAAGGATAGTCAGCTATGCCGACAGAGACTGGAGCCAAGGCGGCCTATACTATAAGCTTGGCTTCGCCATGGTCGGAGAGCCTAGCCCGGACTACAAATACATAGTAGACGGAAAGAGGGTTCACAAATCGAATTTCAAAAAATCAAAAAGAGGATATTCTTCTACGGAGAGCGAATATGCCAAGATATCGGGCGCCGAAAAGATATGGGATTGCGGAAAGATCAAGTTTTCCATTTCATATCTATGAAATTTTTGCTATATTCGCATACAAACGCATTTGAAATGAAAAGGACGATAAGACAGATAGCAGAGACTATATCACAGAAAGCAGGGAAAGAAGGATTCCAATCGCTAGAGAAGAACCTGAAATTCTTCTTGCTCGGGGTAAGGGCAGGCAAAGGATCTCCTATCGACTTCGATATGGAGACAGAAGTTCCCGCGGAATGGCTAGAGCATTTCTTCAGAAAATGATACACCTGCTAGAGTTCAGAGGAAAGATTTGGGAGTTCAGCGGATCTCTCGGCAAGCCCGCGAAGGCTCTGAGAGAGATATGCGACTCCTTCGACAGGTCCATGCTGCTGCACAGACACGACCTGGGATTCTTCCATTGGCAAAAGCACCAGTGCAAGGACCCAGACAGGCTGATATTGGAAAAGCTGGAGGGAAGAAGATTGGTGCTGATGCACCTCGACCTCTACAAGGACGACCCCGAAAAGATAAGGCCTCTGCTGGACTACTGCGAGTCCGCCGGAATAGACTTCTTCGCGCCGGTATCGGACGGCGCGAAGTTCCATTGGGAAAGGGAGTCTTTTCCAGAGCACCAGATGCGTATAAGAAGCATATTGGAAGAGAGAGAGCATATCTGCTACGACTTCAGGGACACGACAGACGAAAAGTCTTTCAGGAACGCGGTCTCGCATATGATAAGGGACATAAAGCTCAGAGAGATACTATAGCTCTATCTTCTCCACGTCTTCCAATTTGACGTATCCTATCTTTCCGTCCTGCTCGACTGCAATAAGCCCGTCTCTGTCTATGTCCACTGGCTTGAGCGGCTGCTCAGGATCGTTGTCCGGGATCTCCTGGACTATGGTGGCGAAAATCTGGCCTCCTTTCTCTATGCACCTTATTATGTCTTCTTGCTTCAGCAGGCTCCCTTCCTGGTTGTTCTGCTTGAAGTCCTCGAACATTTTTATCCATTTCATGATTTATATATTAAAAAAAGAATATATACTTTATGAGAAAATTCAGCAAGATTCTAGAGTCCGCGCAAAGCGAGGAAGTTCTAGACATAAAGGACATACTTATGGAATTCAAGGATTCGGGGTTCGAGGTCAAGATCGACGAGGCGCACGGAACCTATACCATATCGCTTTCCGCCAAAGGAACCGCGGAATCTCCTAGCGCGAAGGCAGACATGATGCAGATCATAGAGATGCTTTCTGTCGCCGACGGAAGGATAAAGGACCTCGGAATGGCCTACGAAGCAGGCGAGCTCGGCATCAGCGGCTCCGATTCGAGCAACGCGACCATAAAGATCAGATACAAGAAGCAAGAGTTCGCCGCGAGCAAAGACGTGCATGGGTGGAAGGAATTCAAGACATACTGCCAGAACGTTCTCGGAATAGACGGAATCGAAGGAGACAGAGAAGGCATATATTTCAGGCTCAACGTAGTAGACAAAGAAAATGGGTGGCCTAGCCTTCCGGACGACATGGCGGGATGGTCGATAGAGAAAGGTGGCTACGAGAGCAAAGAACGCTTTATCTCCCATTTCCCAGGATACGAGGCGTTCATGAAGAAGCTTCTCGACAGGCAGATATACTACCCATATGTCTGGCATATATGTAGTGATGAAGGAGACCAGGACGACCGCATATCGGATCCAGCCAAGCTCGAAGAAGCAAAGAAGGCGCACAATCCAATGAAGTTCGACAAAGAAGGAATCGAGGCGGTCGAGACGCTTGTCGAGATGGCTCGCAAATTTCCAGGAAAGATAGAAATAAAAAAGCATACTATATGAAGCACCTGAAGAGATTCGACGAAGAGCTTAGCCCGGAAACCTACAGGAAAGCAGGCAGGAAGCTGCAGCACAAGTTCAAGGAAGAAAGAGGCGCGAAGCTGATAGACTACGGAAACAAGCAAGACCATGGCATGTACCTGATGCATTACGCGTTTGGAGATGCACTCGTGATCAGCAGCGCGACATTCACGGACCCGCGCGCGCAATTCATCTTCCAGCCAAGATGGCACAACAGATACGAACAAGGAAGGCTGGCAAACGAGATAAAAGACGCGGAAGAACTGGTAAGGGGCTGGAAGCAAGGAATCGTCAATCTAGGATTCCAGATCTGCTTCAATTTCATGGCATCCGAGGAAACGAAGCAAAGGAGCACCAACTCCGCGCTGAGGGACTGGAAAGGAACGCCTATGTTCTCGCTGGACTTCGAGCTGCACAGCTGGGGCGACGGCCTCGACGAGTGGAACTCGGAGGCGGTGCCCGGAGAAGAGCACGACGTCTACGAGATGTTCCAGGCGGACTTCCATCCGCAGGCGACGCTCAACAGGCCAAACAGCGAGATGGGCTACGGGATATTCGCGGACAGGCAGTCGGCGCTGCTGTTCAAGAGAAACCTGCCGAAGCTCGCGGACAAGTTCGACGAGCAGATACAAGAGATAATATCGGTCATAGGAGGAGAGTCCGAGCATATAGAAAAGATAAAGGACCTCTTCGGAAAGATTTCGATAAACGGCCTGTACGAAGACGCGATGGGAACTAAGCACACGCAGGGCGTAAGGCTGCACAGCAGATGGTTCAACGGAAACCGCCTGGCATAAAAATGAAAAAATAGAATAAAGATGAAGCATCTAAAGAAGTTCAACGAAGAGCTGGATCCTCAGACATACAGGAGAGCAGCGGGCAAGCTGCTGAAGCAAAGCCCTTTCAACAAAGGAAGAGCCGACGACCTGAACGCGTGGGCAGACAAGAGAGAGATGGCGGAAGATTCCAAGAAGTGGGAAGAGATGAAGGCCAAATGCTCTAGGTTCGGAACATACCAGCTGAGAGTGGAAGAAGGCGGAAAAGAGTTCGTCGGAAGCTTCCATCCTTACTTCACCTTCGACAGAGACGGCTTCATAGACGAATACGAATACAACAAAGAGCAGGGAGAAAGCTTCGACATGCAGATGGGATTCTTCGTCGGATCCATTCCGGCAGACCAAGAGACCCTCGACAGATGCATGGAAACAATGCCTGAGAACGACTTCAACAACGGATTCTTCTGGACCGGAATCGTCAGCATGCTTCTGTACTTCGAGGACGGATCCATCGACATACATGACATAAATATAGGAGAATACGACGATTCCATACACGGAAACGTTTCCATAACAGACAGGAAGAGCGCGCAGGCTATCAAGAACACGCTCGTCAGGATGTTCTCCGAGCCGGATCTCGGATATCCAAGCGGATACACGGACTTCGACAGCTTCTACGAGATGTTCGAGGCCAAGATACTGGCAGAGGCGGGGCTGTCTTCGGACTACGGCCTGACGATGGAGAAGATCGCCGACTTCCTCAGGGCGACAAGTGCAAACAAATTCATAGGATAAGATGAGATATCTTGTAAAGTTCAACGAGCTCAAGTCGAGCACATACAGATCCGCGGCGACGAAGCTGAAGGGCCTCGGCCACGAAAGGAGGGCGACCGAGCTCGAAGGGTGGGTAAAGTCGACCGAAGAAAGAGAGAAGATCCAGAGGATAAAAGACACCAGGGCCAAATGGGCGCACACCGGCGTATTCAGATGCTCGATACTAGAGCAGAGGTCTGAAAGGACAGGATCAGACGTCGTCAGGAGGTTCGTCGATCCGACGAACTACTTCGCGATAGACGGCAAGAAGGTCGGATCTGGCGGCCCTATACAGATGACCGGAAACTTCCACATAGCGATATTCTCGGACGACGACATGTTCTACGACAGGCTTCACGACTACAAAGACGGAGACGGCGAGATGTATATCAACTTCACGGTAGGGATAGTTCCCGCAGACGACGAGACCGAAGAGTGGTTCACTAGCGTAGACAGAGGAGTAGGAAGATGGGACTTCTACTACGACGGACAATACACTCCGCTCAGGCCTTGGTCCAGGATAACCAACAGCGCGGGCAACTTCGATCCGCAGCCTATAAGGAACGAGACCTGGGAAAGCGACAGGTTCGTCTTCGAGGGAAGGGCCGAAGCGATGAAGTTCAGGAAGCTCTTCATAGACGTCATGTCGGGCGCGGTGGAGGTTCCATACGATCCCGCGAAAAGAGTAAAGGAAGCGTTCAGGTCGCTGCCTACCCCAGACAAGGTGATGGCGATGAAGAGGATCCTTCCAGACGCGTCGGAAGAGCAGATAAGGGAAAAGATGGTGTGCTACCCTAACTGGTTCAGAGAAAGAATGGAAAGCCTCTGCGGCGACAAGTTCGAAGAAGCGATGGCGATGCTGGAGCAGAAGGCGGAAGAGCAGTACGCCATATTCTTGGAGAAGGCAGTCAAGAAGATAATAGTAAACGAATTCTACAGATGAGATACCTAAAGAGATTCAACGAAGAGCTTAAGCCGGAGACATACATCTCGGCGGCGAAGGCGCTGAAAGGCATAGGCGGCCACGAAAAGAGGGCGGCCGGCCTGGAAGAATGGGGAAACCTGGAAAAGCAGAGAGAAGAAGACAGGCAGATAAAGGCCATCGTGGACAGATACTCGAAGCACGGCCCTTTCAGGATAAACATAGCCGACTGCATGGCGGACATAAGAAGCAAGGACTTTCGCATGACAGGAGACTTCTATATAAACATGGACTTCATGCAGGACCATGCGGCAGAGGATTTCGACGACTGGATGGACCGAGGAAGAGAAGACAGCGCGCTGTGGATTCCTTTCATGATAGGGCTGATACCCGCCAACGAAGAGACTCTCGAGAGCATGAAGAGAAACGACCTCGAAATGTGGAGGAACACATGCTGGACATCCAACGCAGGAGTATTCCTTTCGCACTCGGTTCAAGAAGAAGGATCCTACGAAGAAGGAGACTGGGACCTCGAGACCAAGAGGACAGACGCCGGCGGATTCTATCTCTACCAGCGCCAATACGAAATCAGGTTCGCGAGCAGGCGGGACGCGCTCAAGTTCAAGAGGCTTCTCGTAGACATCTTCGAGGGCAACGTAGAGATGGGAGAAGACGCCAGCAATCCAGGAGGAATAAAGGAAGAGATCATCGAATACTACTGCAGCAGGAAGCACGTTCCCATAGAGGCATTGGACGACATAGCCGACAACATGAGGAGGCTTTCGCTGAATGGCCTGTATATGGACTAAAATCGCTAACTTCGCATGAAGAATCGAAAAAGAAATTATCAGATGCCAAAAAAGGCAAAAAAGCTTCAGATGAGACTAGGAAAAAATTATCTTTGGCCAGAAAGGGCAAACCCAAATCTTTAGAAACTAAAGAGAAGATGAGGCTTGCCTGGATCGAAAGAAAAAAGAAGGAAATTAATGAGAATAATTAAAAAATATAAAATGTTTTTAGAAAATTTCAATTCCGAAATACCATTGCCCAATGATATTATAGAAATATCGAATGCCTATATAAGAGCGGGCAAAGATATTTTTTTAGTCGGGGGCGCGGTTAGAGATTTCATTCAAGGCACTAAGCCAAAAGATTGGGATTTGGTAACAAATGCATTGCCTAATGAATCTAAAGATATATTGAAAGGATTTAGAGTTTCTGATGAACAGGGTAAGAACTTTGGAGTTTTGAGAGTCTACACAAAAGATGAACCTGAAGGATATGAGATTGCTTCTTATAGAAGAGATATATCAGGCGGAAGAGATACAAAAGGAGACGACCAAAAAGTCGAAATGGGTGGAGATGTTACGATAGAAGACGATTGCAACAGAAGAGACCTCACTATGAACGCATTGTTCTATGATATCAAAAATAAGAAAATCGTCGATTTGGTTGGTGGCGTCGATGATATAAAGAACGGCGTTGTTAGGGCAGTCGGCGATGCTTCTCAAAGATTTATAGAGGACCGTCTTAGAATATTGCGAATCTTTAGATTTGCTGCGAGAACAGGAGGCATGATTGATCAAAAAACCGCGGATTCTATCAAGAAAGACAATAGATTGAAAAACATTGGACCTAAGGATGATGTATCCCAAGAGAGGATCTGGGAAGAGATGAAGAAGGCCTGGAAGCAGGCGAAGGACTACAGGAGCTACCTGGCGTTCTTCTCGAAGTTCGACATGTGGGAAGAAGCATTTCCAGGAGTCGAGATATGCGAGGACTTCCCTGACACCAAAGACTTCGTCGTGGCGATAGCGGCGCTGTTCAGGAACGCGCCTACGGAAGGGCTCGAGAGGAAGATGGTTCAGGAGTTCAAGATAGAGCAGGAGACTGCCAGGAAGGCGGCATTCCTCATAGACCTTTCGGCCATGCGGCCGGAATCTGCATACGACATGGCGAAGAGAAGACAGCAGTGCGGGATATCAGACGAGACCATGCTCGAATGGCTTAGAGCAACGGGATGCCAGAGCTCGATTCCAGTAAAGTTCGTGGAATACAGGCCTACGGTGTCTTCGCAAGAGCTTATGGAAAGAGGATTCAAAGGCAAAGATCTTGGAATTGAAATAAAAAGATTGGAAACCGAGAATTTTAAGCAAATGCTATGAGTATAAAAAGATTCGACGACAGCCGTCCGCTTATTCGAAAGAATGAAAAAAATAAATGAAATATGACAAGACATATAGAACACGTAAAGGACTCTATCGGACAGAACTACCTGGCGATAAAGATAGACAGCCTCGAGCTGGATCCTTTCCTGGACCATCTAAGGTCTCTGCTAGGGAAGGAGGATTTCGACCTATACACGGGCAACCAAGAAGCCAGGGACAGAGGCGAGCACCACATCACTGTGATAAACTCGATGGACTATGGAAGGCTGACGAAGTCGATGGGAATGGACAAGTTCGTCGAGGCGCTGCAGCCGGTTCTCGAATACGAGATAGACGACCTGCATATGCTCGGGCTCGGTAAGGCCGAAGCCAAAGGAAACACGGCCTACTTCGTGGTATGCGATTCCGAAAAGCTGGACGCCGTCAGGACCAGGTTCGGGCTGCCTGAGCAGGACTTCCACGTCACGCTTGGCTTCGACAAGAAAGACGTCTTCGGCGTTCCGAAAAACCAGGTGATCAACCAGGAGATAGGATAAACTTTTTCTTCGGAAATCCTATAAAACGAAGAATCAAAAATCCAACTATATGAAACTATTCAGCTACTACAGCCTAGACGAGTGCGCGGACAGGAAGAAGGTATTGGCCAGCCTAAAGCAGCTGGTCAAAGAAGGGAAGATAGAATATTCCATCGAGAAGAGCACAGACGTCATGCACATCGAAGACCTCGACCTGGAAGAAGACGAGATAGAAGAGCTACTGGACCTCTTCGACGAGAACGACGTATTCCCCTATCTCGAATACGAAGATGACGAGGAAGACGAAGACGGGGGATATTCGGGCGGATACGACGAGGAAGACGAAGAAGGATACTAGCAAATAGAAAAATAGAAATGAAGAACATAAAGGAAATATGCTCGCAGCTTTCAGATAGGTTCGGCGCGCTCCCGTACGATTCGGGAGACCTTTCCGACATTGGAAACGAGATAGGGATAATAATAGGCAAGCACTTGGGCGAAGACAACGGATTCGACATGGAATCGTTCAGCGCAGGCCTAAGGCACGGATTCAGCATCTCGTCTATTCCGGAGATGCGATGCGCGAAGGTCATCGACAGCAGGACCGCGAAGACGATCTCTTTCCATACTTTCGCGGACGTGCTGAAAGGAGACTACATCGCGCCGGAAGACGCGGTAGAGATAGACCCGAATCCTCTTCTGCTGGAATACCACGCAGCAGCTTCTGCGCTATGTACAGAATTCGACGGCAACAAGCCAGAATTCTCCGACAAGCAGCAGTGGCACTACATAATGTCCGACATGGAACAGAACATATTACTACTGAAGCGACTGCATGAAAGAGGCCTTGTGAAAGACGGATCGAAGATGGCAGACTGCGGCATCGGCCTCGGAACCGCGCTATACGACTTCTTCCTGCAATCGAAGGAACTAGGACTGGACTTCTCGTTCGCCGGAATAGAGAAGCACGCTCCCTATTTGCAGTTCTTGAAAGACAGCCTTATAGACAGATGGGAAGGAAAGCTCGATCTGATCGAAGGAGGAATCGAAGACCAGAGCTACGGAGAATACGACATAGTATATTCGTTCACTCCGTTCAGAGACCTCGACAAGCTGAAGGACTTCTACGAGAAGGTCGCAAGCGAGCTGAAGCCAGGCGCGATATTCATAGAGAACAAATGCGGCGGCCTCGGAATGAGGAACATGCTGGCCGACATTCCTGGACTGGAAAAGATAGAGATAGACGGAATATTCGTCTTCAGAAAGCCTGACTGAGTCAGGCTTTTTCGTATATTCGCAGGATGAACATCATCTTCCTCGACATAGACGGAGTTCTGAGGACTCACGCGAGCGACCTAGAATGGTCGAGAAGGCTCGGCGTTCCTATTCCCGAAAACGCCTTCGACAGGAGATTCGACCCGGAAATATCGAAGAGGATCAACGAAGCGGCAGGATACGGCCGCGCCAAGATCGTAGTCACGTCTACCTGGAGAACGAAGCATTCGCTAGAAGAGCTGAAGTCTATATTCAGAGAGAACGGGATATCCGCGGAAGTGATAGGCAAGACCGGAATAGCCAACAGCCGGGGAGAAGAGATAGAAGAGTGGCTGGCGGAAAACGACATATCGAGCTACGTCGTCATAGACGACCAGGTCAAAGACATCGTAAGCTCCATACCGGAATCGAGAGTGATAAAGGCGGATCCTGCCATAGGATTCGCGGACACGGACAAAGCAATAGACATACTATGCAGCTAGACAGCAAAACGGCTCTCATAAGAGAGATGAAGATTTCAATACTGGAGGGAAAATACAAATGCATCTCCGCCTATTCGATTCCAAAAGACGCGGAAGAATGGCTTCCCTGCCCGAATTGCGGCCTCAGGCCTCTTGCCTGGGAATTCAACAACGGATCATCGACCGCATGCGGATGCGTCGACAGCGAGTACAGGCACTTTTCCATACACACAGAATCGATCATGTCTTTTGTGAGCAGAAACCGCGGATCGGTGCTTCACTATCCTTCCAATGGGCTCAGAGACAACTGGAACCATTGGGCAAAAACCGGCGAAGAACTAGAGCCGCATTCTTTTTTAATAGAAAATGGCAGATGGTAGTCAATACTTATCGCTTTTCTTTAAATTGTCTAACCAATAAAGAGGCTGAAAGTTAGTATAATGATTTAATCTATAAACTTCTTCTTCTGTTTCTGCCGAAGAAATTGGTATAATATGATCCATATGCCAATAGATACCTTGATTTTCCCAATTCATATTTTCATCAAATTGAGATTCTAAATGCAATTTGAAATCTTCAAAAGAACAACCTAAGATTTCTATTGTTTTTTTGGATTTAGTTGTGAATTTTCTATTGAATGCGTTTCTAATTAAAGTTCTAATACTGAACTTTAATTTGAAAAAATAATCAGTTTCCAATTTTTCTTTAACATATTTCCTTTTGATCTCTTTATATTTGTTTTGATGATATAAATTTCTTTTTCTAATTTTTAGTTCTTCTTTTTTCTCAGGTGATAAATTTTGATAATATTCCTTTTTTATTTTGGTAAACAACTCCTTATTGTTTTCTCTAAACTCTTTTTGTTTTTCTTTTAATAAATCAGTGTTTTCTTCTCTATATTTTTTATAATATTCTGATCTATCATTTTCTTCACACCACTTTTTATAATTCTCTTTGAATTTCTCTTTATTATTTTCGTAGTATTCCTTATCATATTCTTTTTTATATATGTTAGCATAACAAGACTTACAATATGAACTTTTGGGGTTTCCATCTTTCTTTAAATAATATTCTGTTAATTCTTTTTCTAAATTACACTCTTTGCAAATTCTCATCTTTAATTATTAATTTATTTTTTATACTTCTTCTACACATATTCTTACAAGCTCTTCTACAAAAAATCGCATCGGATCTTTTGTTAATCAATTCTTTTTCACACCATTTACATTTTTTCATAATTTATATATTAATTTTTATGTATCCCCTTGTTAATTTTTAAAAGTTTCTTATATTTGTATCGTCAATGATTAACGACAAATCACTAAACAAAACTTCAAAAATAAAAACCGAAGAAAGTTTGGTAGAAAGTTAAAAAGTCCTTATCTTTGATAAAAGAAATAAAAATAATAATAACTCTTAAAAACTCTATATTATGTCTAACCTATTTACTAAAGCGAAAAAAACTTCAACTCCGAAAAAAACTTCAGAAAAAGATAAAAAAGTAAGATTGGTTGTTGAGGACTCTAAATTTTTCTCTAAAGTTCAAACATTAGAAGAATTACAAGAGACTATGAAATCTGCTAAAGCGAAAGCAGACTTAATCTCAGACGAGTTAAAAGATATAGCTAAGGAATTATGGGTTGATGAATATGAGAAAACTAAGAAAAATCCTGAGTCGGTAATGATTGTTCAAGAGAACGAAAAAGGAGACACCGCTAGTTTCATGTATGTTCCCTCTGATAAATATATTTCTATCAACGAAGAAAGAGCCGAAGAATTGAAAGAGGCTTACGGAGACGAGATCGTAGAAGAAAAAACAATTTTCTCGTTCGACAACGATATGATCGAGAGATACGGAGAGATCCTTTCTCGCTTGATCGAAGAGTCTGACGAGATCTCTGCGAAAGACAAAGAGAAGATCATCAAGGCTACTACTAGCTACTCAGTGGCTAAAGGTACAATCGATAAGTTCAAACAATACGGCGACGTGTCAGAGATGATCGAGACAGTGAAGCCAGTAGTCGCTCTTAAAAACGTAGAAGTTATCAAAGGGTAATATCTAGTCGCGAGTTGGCATACGCCGTAAAACAAATGGTTTCTTGCACTATATAACCTCTTCGATATATGGCGACATAGTTCAATGGATAGAATAGGAGTTTCCTAAACTCTAGATCCAGGTTCGACTCCTGGTGTTGCTACAAAAGAAAAACGTTCTTTGATTTATTAAAAAAGATTAGGTAGATTCAAAAAGATCTCCTATCTTTGTAAGACATATGCCGGCCACAATCGGGAATTGAAAGGGATAGCTTGACAGCCCACACTCAAACCGGCATAATTTGCGTTCGTGGTGGAATGGCAGACACGCTAGTTTCAGGAGCTAGTGCCGCGAGGCGTGAGGGTTCGAGTCCCTCCGAGCGCACAAAACCCGTTCGTCTAGCGGCTTAGGACGCCGCCCTTTCACGGCGGAGATCACGGGTTCGAATCCCGTACGGATCACATATTGCGGGGTGGAGCAGCGGTCAGCTCGCGAGGCTCATAACCTTGAGGTCGCCGGTTCGATTCCGGCTCCCGCTACAAAAGTCCAGGCAACCCCCTGGCGGCAAAGCCCAGACAACTCTCTGGCAGAACTTAAAACGAAAGTCCAGGCAACCCCCTGGCAGACTTGGTCCCATAGCTCAGTTGGCTAGAGCGTTACCTTGACATGGTAAAGGCCGCTGGTTCGAATCCAGCTGGGATCACTGGCCCTATCGTCTAGCGGCGGTAGAAGAATCTAGCAAGCACCTCGCATGCTGATCTTTTATCAGAGGACGCTTGGTTTTCGACCAAGAGCTGCGGTTCGAATCCGCATGGGGCTGCTAAAAAAAGCATCATGGAAGAAATAATTTCAGGCGAGGATCTTTCGAATATCTTTCGATTGGCGTCCTCGATTCCAAACGACCAGGAACTCGGAAAGAAAACAAGGAGTCTATTTGGCATCGAATTGACCAAAAGCCATCCAAACGACCAGGAACTCGGAAAGGCTTTGAGAAAAAAATATTTCGAAAATATCAAGAAACAAAGCGGAGCGATCTAAAAATCGCTATCTTTGTAAGAGAAACAAAACTTAAAAACATGCAATACTCAGATATGGAAAACGAGAAAGTAGCGGCAGCTAAGAATACAGGGTCTATGCCACAATGGCTTACAGACAAATTGGGAACATTGACTCCGAAAGAAAGAAAGTATTTCGCGATCATGTGGGCTAAGTACGGCGTATTGAACATCACGTCTAAGCCTGGAGTAGCCAAATCCGCTATCGGCCGTTCCATCGCCAGCAAATTAGGATTCAAATACGTAGATATCCGCTTGTCTATGATCGACGAGACTGACGTGGGCTTATACCCAGCAGTGTCTGACGTAGAAGTAGACGGCGTTTCGGTAAAATGCCTTGACTTCGTAGTGCCTCGCTGGGCGATCGAAGCAAACAAAGTTCCTACCATCATCCACTTCGAAGAGCTCAACCGAGCTTCTCAGCAAGTAAGAAACGCGGCGTTGCAGATCTTGCTTGAGCGCGAGATCGGAATGAACTTCAAGTTCAACGACAACGTGCTGATGATGTCTTCTGGGAACTTAGGCGACGAAGACGGAACAGACGTAGAAGAGTTCGACGCGGCGTTGAACAACCGTCTAGTCCATATCAACCACAGCTTGTCGGTAGACGAGTGGCTTGGAGACTTCGCGGCGGCGAACTGCCACAAATTGATCGTGTCTTTCATCAAGTCGCACCCAGAGCAGATGTACAAGACGAGCGACAACGCCAAAGGATACGCAACTCCGCGTTCTTGGACGATGCTCTCTAAGTTCATCACAGAGAACTACGGCATGGAAGCTTCTCCGAGAGACTTCTTGCCTTTGCTGAAAGAAGTGGCATCTGGCTACATCGGAAACTCGGCGATGAAGTTCATCCAGTATTGCGAAGACATGCTGAACATCTCTATCGAAGACGTGATCAACAACTACGACGCGATCAAGAAAGACTTAGAGAAGTACAACCGCGACAAGAACTCCGAGCTTATCCAATCTCTGAAAGAGAAGGACATCACTTCTCTGAACGAGAAGCAGCTAGCGAACGTGGTTAAGTTCTTGAAGAACGTAGGCGACGACGAGAAGACGGCATACTTGCTGTGGATCTTAGACAACGTGGCAGACATCGCGAATCCGAAGATGAAGAAGTTCTTGCTTCAATTCGAAGACTTGCTGAGAACCATCAAGAAGATCAACAAGCCAGGCAGCAAATAAGTCCTGCTTCGAGATACAGGGACGCCCAAAGCGTCCCTTTTTTTGGTCCACGATAAACCAAAACAAAGCGACAGAATATAAGAAATATTATGTATAGAGACAAATTCAAGAAGTTCGGAGGCGAGTTCATTCCGGACATAGTGCAATACCTGCTTGACTACCTCAAGGACGATCCTACGGTTACCATAACGGTAGGGTGCGACTCTATACAGGCTCGCAGAAAGACGATGTTCGCGGTCACCGTGATGATGTACAACAACGACATCAAAAGAGGCGCGCACGTCGTGTTCTTCAGAGAATCCTGCAGCAAGATAAGAGAGAATCCGGAAAGGCTCTACAAAGAAGCCCAGTACGCGCACGACGTGGCCATGTTCCTTCATGACGAGCTCGAAGGAAAGTACGTTCGACAAGACCTGAGCGACCTGAACAGGAAGAAGTACAAATTCCACCTCATGCGATGCGAAGGGCAATACGAGCATATTCCTCCGCATCAAGAAGAGGCATTCGTGAACAGGCTTACGCTTTCGCCCGAAGACAAGATAGACTTCAAGCTGGTAGACATACACATCGACTTCAACCCCAAGGAAGGAACTCCAAACGGAAGAGGCATGACCAGGAACAGGTCCTATGCTGCATACAAGGCATATACTCCTTGGCTCAGAGGCCTAGGATTCAGGACGTGGGCAAAGCCGGAAGCGCCAGGCGCTTCTACCGCGGCAGACTTGCTTCTACAATAAAAAAAAATATAGAAATGAAAAGGAAAAAGGTCAAAGTATTAGGGCTGTCTCACAGCCAATCGCAAGCAGGCTCTTACATAGCGGTGCTTTCCGAAAAGGGAGGAAGGAAGATCCCGGTGATAATAAAGCCAGCCGAGGCGCAGAACATCGCGCTGAAGATGGAAGGCATAAAGACAGCTCGCCCGCTGACGCACGACCTCATAAAGTCGATGACGGACTCTTTCTCTATAGAAGTGCAGGAAGTCTATATCTACAAGATAGTAGAAGGAATATTCTACACAAAGATAATATGCAGCAATGGAATAGAGGAAAGCGAGACGGAATGCACGGTAGGAGACGGCATAGCGCTTTCGATGACCTATGGATGTCCGATCTGGGCTAGCATGGACGTTATAGATTCTGCAGGAATAAGCGTCAGCGACGCGGAAATAAGATCCGAGTCAAGCGATGAAGAGGATGATGAAGACGATCAGATAGAAGACGAGCCAAAGAAGCATGTCTCTATAGAAGACCTAGACAAGATGATGAAGAACGCCATAGCGAACGAGGAATACGAGATCGCGGCAGAGCTTAGAGACCGAATAACGAAGCTTAAAGGAGAAGCCTAGGAGTAGAGGAACTTCTCGTATTTGGCCTCGTCTTTGAGGCATACCTCTATCACAGTGTGCTTTAGCGGAGTGGTGAACCTTACTATGACATAGGACATGTAGTCGGACTCGACTCCGTCCAGCAGCTCTTCGAGAAGGATCTCTCGCTCTTCTTCTTTTGGAAGACGGACCCCAGTGTCGATATAGAGAGATATCCTCCAAGGTATCCTCTTCGCCACGTATGCGAGAACAGACTGCTTGTAGGCGCCTGGCTGCCTAAGCTGCCTCTTGAAAAGGAATAGGGCGAATATCACTATCTTTATTATATAGTTGTGATACAGCTCGTTTATATCAAGCTTCATTCTTTATATATAAAGAAAACTTTTTCTAGACAAAAAATATAACAAGTATGAAAGAACTTAAAGTAATATCGCTTTTTTCCGGGTATGGAACTCAAGAGCTGGCTCTAAAATACTGCGGAGTAAATCACAAGACGGTCGCGCACTGCGACATATTGACGTCCGCCAACATCGCGTTCGAGTCGCTGCACAAGACAGAGATTGGAAACCTCGGAGACATCTCTAAGATAGACGAAAAGTCTTTTCCGAAATGCGACCTTCTCACATACTCGTTCCCTTGCCAAGATATATCCATATCTGGAATACAGAGAGGGATAAAGAAAGGAACAAGATCGGGGCTTCTTCTAGAAGTCGAAAGGATCGTAGAGCACAACAAGCCTAAATACCTATTGATGGAAAACGTCAAGAACCTGGTTTCCAAGAACCACATGCCAGCGTTCAGCGAATACATAAAGAAGCTCGAATCGCTTGGATACGGAAACGCCTGGATGGTGCTCAACGGCGCAGACTACGGATGCGCGCAGAACAGAGAAAGAGTATTCATGTTCTCTGTATTAGGAGAGTCTTCCGCGGACGTATCCCGCGCCATGTCAGGAGTTCACCGAATGAGGAAGGAAAGAGTATCTATGAGGCCGTTCATCGAATCGACAGAAGACAAATCTCTATTTCTCAATCCGCCCTATGAATCGAACACTCCTAAAACCGCTTCGACATGCAGGCTTATCGCGAGAAGGACAGACATCAAATACGACCAGACCAGAAGGATATATTCCATCGACGGCGCGTCTCCTTGCCTGACTACATCAGGATCTCCGCAGATCATGCTAGACGACAAGAGGATCAGGACGCTTACGGCAAGAGAGGGATACAGGCTCATGGGAGTCAAAGACGAAGATATAGACAGGCTTCTCACCACTTCTCTATCTACAAAGCAGCACGTCGCGCTCGCAGGAAACTCTATATGCGTTCCGGTCATGGAGGCCATATTCAGCCAGTTCTTCCAAGAATACATGTCTGAAGGAATAGCGGAAGCTGCAGAGGCCGGAGAAGACGACGATTTCTTCACTATCTAAACCCGAAAAAATGGGACTAGACATTTCATACTACAGCGACATGGCCTTCGACAGGCCTGCCAAAGACATAGACTGCGCCGAC
>Ga0172372_10002234_pt1 | contig 29632 bp, 24 predicted proteins | sample LakKiv5m_2_FD_114544 | JGI IMG/M metagenome (GOLD analysis project Ga0172372, IMG submission 114544) | Freshwater microbial communities from Kabuno Bay, South-Kivu, Congo - kab_092012_9.5m | ecosystem: Environmental > Aquatic > Freshwater > Lake | place: Democratic Republic of the Congo...
CAGGTCGGGGGCGACCTGCACCTGCCCGACCTGGGCGGTGAGCAGCCGCGGCCGCTCGCCCCACTCGAGGTTGGCCCGCATCTGGAGGTCGGCTTCGGGGTCCACCACCTCGACGCCGCGGATGGGCGCGTCGAACTGGAGCTGGAACGCCACCCGGGCCGCCTTGGGCAGCCGGATCCGCCAGCCCGGACCGACGGGGAACCCGGTGCTCCGCTCCAGATCCTGGCGGAGCGCCAGCAGCCGGTCGGCCGGGGCCTCGCGCACCAGGTTCCGCCGCTCGCCCGGGTCGGCGACGAGGTCGTAGGCCTCCTCCTGGCCGTTGGCGGTCTGGAGGATGTACTTCCAACCGCCGCTCACCACCGCCCAGCGCTCACGGTCGAACATGAGGTGGCCGATGGGCTGCGGCCGGGCGCGGAGGGCGGCGTCGAGCTCGGCGCTCCCCGCCGCGGCGTCGGCGTCCACGAAGGGCCGGAGCGAGCGACCGTCCAGCTCGGGCGGGACGGGAGCGCCGACGAGGTCGAGCAGGGTCGGGACGACGTCCACCAGGCCCACCGGGGCGTCGAGCCGGTGCGGTCCGCCGCCCCAGCCTCCCGGCGGGCGGATCCACAGGACGGCGCGGACGAGCTCGTCGTAGAGCGTGTGGTTGTGCTCGAACCCGCCGTGGTCCCAGAACTCCTCGCCGTGGTCGGTGAGGAGGACCGAGACCGTCCGTCCCCGCAGCGCCTCCAGCTCCTCGAAGAAGCCGCCCAGGCTGTGGGAGGTGTAGGCCACCTCGGCGTCGTACCGGGCCCGCACGAGCGCCTTGTCTTCCTCGGTGAGGGCGCCGCGGCGGGTCATCTGGACGATCTGCCAGCGATCGAACACCGCCGGGATGCGCGGCGACGACTTTCCGGCGGTGAACCTGGAGTCCCACGCGGTTGGCGCCCGGTAGTGGGTGTGGGGGTCCATCAGGTGGAGGAACAGGAAGGTGTCCTCGTCCTGGTGGGCCCGCTGCCAGGCCAGGGCCCGCTCCACCTGCTCCTCGGCCTGCGCGCCGTTCTCGTAGATCCAGGTCTCGAAGCCGTCGCTGAAGTGGAACCGGGGAACGAGGTGGACGTTGGCCACCACCCCGGCGGTGCGGAAGCCCTGCGGTCCGAGGTGCTCGGCCAGCGTCCGCGAGTTGATGGCCTCCACCGGGTAGGCCCCGGTCAACGCGGTGCGGAAGCTGGGGCGCGTGCGCGGGGCGGGCGCGCGGGCCTGGTCGAACGCCACCGCCCCTTCGGCCCAGCGGTCCAGCTCGGGCGACGTGGGGAGCCCGTACCCGTGGAGCGAGAGCGCGTCCCAGCGCAGGGTGTCGATGCCGACCACGACCACGTGCCGGGGGGGCCGTCCGAGCGGGGCCACCACGGTGGGGGTGGCGTACACGACGTGGTCGTAGCTCCCGTCGGCGCGAGGGGAGGTGACGAGGGCGAGCTCCACGGTGCGTCCGGCGTAGGCGCCGAGGTCCACCCGCACGTCCTGCCAGGTCTCCCCCGGCTCGGCGGAGCCACCCCAGATGCGCGTCCCGTCCAGCCGGATCTCCACGTCGGCGCCGTCTCCGACGGGGCCGAGCACGGGATCGGGAAGGAGCGCCACCGCCGTCTCCAGCGTGGCGCCCGAGGGGATCTGCACGGTCCAGGCGGCCTGGCCGGGCGCCGGAATCAGGACACCCCGCCGGGTGACGGGCCCCACGGTGGCCTCGCTGAGGACGAACTCGGCGGCGCTGACCCCGGCGGTGCCGAAGCTGCGGCGGCGGACGGCTTCGGCGATCTCGGGGACGCGGAGCTCCCCGGGCTGCGACCAGCGGTTCGGGTCTTCCAGGGTGAGGAGGACGAGTTTCCCTTCCTGGATGTACCAACCGCCGCCGGCCAGATCCTCGGTGCTGGTCACGAAGGGAAGCTCGCGCGTGCCCCGGTACAGCCGCGCGCCCCAGGGCGCGTAGTTCGGACGGGGCATGTCGCACGGGAAGGGGAGCGGGCGCTCCCACACCTTCAAGCGGCCGAAGCTGCGCTGCACGCGCTCCCAGCCGTCCCCGACCGGGAAGGTGCCGGAAGACGCGGCTCCCGGTGGGGTGCTCAGCTCGGGCAGCGTGTACCGGCCCTCCGCCAGGTGGTCGAGCGCCCGCCAGCCGGGAGCCGGAGCGGCGACCAGCGCGGTGGCCGGCATGGGCTCCGCCGCCCGGGGGGGAGCGGAGGGGTTGGTGCAGGCGAGGAGCGACCAGAACACGGGGGGGACGCCTATCCTGGGTCGGAGCCCCGCGCGGGGCGGGGGAGGGAGCGGGCGGCGCCCTCGGTTCCGGAATAGTCGCGGACCCGAGGGTCGCCATGGACACCACCGGCATCACGCTCGCCACCTGGGCCTACCTGCTCCACCGCAGCGGGGTCGACGCCGCCGATCCCGCGGTGGTCGCCGCCTGCGCCGCGATCGACGCCGGCGGGGAAGCGGGCCCGCTCGCGGCCGCGCTGACCAGCGCCGTCCGGGCGCACGTCCGGGGCGAGGGCTTCGACGCGGTTGTGGCCGGCCTCGGCGCGATGTACGGCGCGGCGGTGTCCGAGGACGTGGTCGAGGGGGATCCCGCGGCGCACCTCGCGGCGCTGCGCCGGCGCTCGTTCGGCGACAGCCGCCCCTGGCTCGCCGCGATCGCCGATCGCGTGGACGGGGCGCTGGTGGAGCGCCTCGTCATGGTGGAGCGTTTCGGCCACGAGGTGGTGCTGATGGACCCCAACCCGTGGGACGACGTGGAAGAGGAGCGGAGCTTGTCCCTGCTCGAGTTCCAGGTGCGCTGGGAGCTGGCGGGCGCGCGGAGCATCCGCGCGGCGCGCACCTGATCACGGGTTGAGGACGACGCTTCCGCTTCCGCCGTTGCAGGTGACGGAGCCGTCCTTGGCCTCGGCGCACTCCAGCACGAGCTCCGTCCCCGTCACCACGAGGTCGCCCCGGACGGGGAGACGCCCCACGGCCTTGGCGGCCAGCCGGTAGCTGCCCGGTCGGACCTGCGCGTCCAGCACCCCTTCGCCGCTCGCCACCAGCTCACCGAGCGGGTCCTCGAGGCGCACCCACTGCACCGGGTCCGGGCCGAGGCGGACCACGAGGTGGGTGGTGACCGCCGGGACGGGCGACGCGACGGCGTCCGGCGCACCTTCGGCCGTGGAGGGGAGGAGCATGGGCTCGTCGAGCCCGGAGGTGGCCGGGATCGCGGCCGGGGCGACCGCCGGGGGCGGGCCCGCCGGCGTCGGGCGGAAGAAGAGCCACCAGGCGAGCCCGAGGCCCGCGACGGTGAGGCCGAGCAGGAGCACCAGCCCGGCGGCCAGCACCCAGAGGAGCCACCCACGGGCGGCCGGCGCGGGCTCCTCGGTCGGCTCCGGGGGGTCCACGACAGGCTCGGCCGCCGGGTCGATCCGCTCGGCGACCGCGGTCTGCCGCATCTCGCGGGGGGTGTTGATCACCCGCAGCGGAGGGGCGCGGCGGGCGGGCGGACCGGCGTCCGCCGGGACGGCGAAGCGCGTCGCCGGCTCCTGCCAGGGCGGTGGCCCCGGGGTGAGCTTGGCCGCCTCCTCCGGGGAGAGCTCGACCGTGCGGCCGGTCGGGAGCTGCGGCCCGCTGCCGTCGAACACCACGCGCCGCCCGGTGAGCGGCCCGTGCTTGTCCCCGGGGCGGAGCCGGCGGGTGAGGGGCAGCACCACCTCGGCCGCGAAGCGGTCCAGATCCGGGGGGTCGGCCTGCTCGGCGAAGGCCCGCAGCAGCCGGGCCACGTCGGCCGGGAGGGGGCGGCGACGCGCGTCGGCCGCGAGCATGCGGGTGAGCAGCTCGGCGAAGGCCTCGGCCCAGGCCGAGTTCGGCATGCCGCGCGCCGCGTTGGCGCGGATCCAGCGCGCGATCGCCTCGTCGTGCTCCTCCGCGTCGAGCGGGAGCATGGGGAGCCACTCGTTGGCGACCATCTCCAGGAGGACGAGGCCGAGGGCGTAGACGTCCCCCGCCAGGTCTCCGCGGTCGCCCTCGCGGCGCTCCGGGCTCATGTACTTGAGGCTGCCGAAGCGCAGCTGGTGGGTCTGCGCGGCGCGGTGCTCCTGCACGGAGCGGGCGGTGCCGAAGTCCAGCACCTTGACCTCGCCGTCCACGCCGACCATGACGTTCTGCGGCTTGATGTCGCGGTGGACCACCTGCAGCGGCTTGTCCAGGCCGTAGGGGATCCCGAAGTGGGCGACGTCCAGCGCGGCCGCCACCTCCGACGCGATCTTGAGCGCGGCCCGCGCGGGGAGCCGGCGCCCGTCGGCCCGCAGGGAGTCCACCAGTTGGTGGAGATCCACGCCGTCCACCATCTCCATGACGATGGCGAGCCGGCCGTCCAGTTGGCCGAGGTGCTCGACCCGGACGATGCTCCGGTGCCGGAGGCGCCCGAGGAGCCGCGCTTCGTCCCGCGTGCGGTTCACGAGCTCGTTGGACTCGTTCCACTGGGCCCGCAGCACCTTCACCGCCACGACCCGGTCCACCCCCCCGCGCGCCCGCGCCTCCGCGCAGTAGATGCGAGCGAAGGTGCCACTGGACAGCTCGTGGCGGAGGACGACCTCGAGGGGGCCGGCAGAGGCGGGTTCCAAGAGCTCCCGGTGAACCGTCAGATGGTATCAAGGTTCTCGCGTCCGCGAGGGCCGTTGGTGCAAGGGACGGGTTAAGGCGGACGTTCCTGGACCGAAGCCCTCTGGTCCGGTGTTGGATGGTCGTGCTCCCGCTCATTGTGTTGTCCATCGGATGCGACGCCGTCGAGGGGTTGGTCTCCTCCGGACCCGGTCCGGTCGCGGTCGCCCAGGCGGCCCTCACCGAAGGGCGCCTCGACGACGCCCGGCAGGCCTACACCCAGGCGGCCCAGGCGGACCCGGAGGACGTGGATGCCGCCACCGGTCTGGCCTACCTGCACCTCCTGGCGGGGGACTACGCCTCCGCCGAGTCCACCCTCGCCGCGGTGCTGCCCACCTCCGGGCTCCGCGCGGGTGAGGTTGAGCTCCGGCGGGCGCTCGTCGCGTACGAATCGGGGGACCTCGACGGGGTGAAGGCCCACGGGATCGCGAGCGGACGAGCGGCCGGCCGGCTCCTCGCCGGCGAGGTGGACCTCGCGGACGGAGAGCGTGACGCGGCCCGGGCGAGCTTCGACATCGCCAAGGACGACCCGGGCGCGGTGGGCGCCGTCGCCGCCCGCTACCTCGCCATCCTCTCCGACCCGGACCCTCGGGTGGTGGGCCTGGCCGAAACCCAGGCGCTCTGGGCCCTGGGCCGCCGGCAGACGGCGGTGCGCAGCGTCGAGGACCTGGTCCTGGCCTACGCGGAGACCCACCCGGACGGGCCCGAGCAAATCCTGCTCTGGGCCGGCCGCGCCGCTGCCATCGGGGAAGGGGACGTGGCGACGGCGCTGCTGGACACGCTCACCGTGCCGCCGCCCGGACAGAGCTGGCGCGTGGCCGCGACCCGCGCGATCGTCCGGTGTGCGGAGGGGGACGGGCCGGGGTGCCGGGCGGCGCTCGCGTCGGTCAAGCCGGTCGCGCCCGAGGAGGGCTACGAGGACGCCGTGGTCACGGCGGCCACCGCGCTGGCCGCGAGGGACGTGGGCGCGGCGCGCACCCTGGTCCAGGGGGTGGGTGGCGACGCGTCGGCCCGGCTCCTCGCCGCGCTCGGCGACCGCACCGCCGCGCTGCGCGTGGCCGAAGACCCCTTCCTGCGCGGAGCGCTGTGATGCTCACCCTGCTGCTCTCCCTCGCCCTCGCCGCTCCGCCCGACGACGACGGGACGGTCCCCGTCACGGTGGTGGTGAGCGATCTCCAGGACGCCCCCATCCCGACCGCGGTGGTGCGGCATCCCAACGAGATGGAGCGCCACCGGGTCAACTCGGTGGACGGCTCCTTCGAAGCCAGCGTGCTCTACATGCCCGACGGCACCGAGCTCCGCTTCGTGCCCGGCCTCCGGCTCGAGCTCGAGATCTCGGCTCCCGGCTACATGACCCAGGTGCTCACCTACGAGGTGCGGCGCCGGCGGAACGTGGTGCGGGTCGCCCTGCCGGCCATCCCGCTGGACACCACCGAGGTCGAGGAGCCGACCATCGGCTTCGGGCGCGACAACCCGCGCGAGGCGGAGGACTCTCCGTGACGCGTCGGCTCCTGCTGCTCGCGACCCTGGCCGGCCTGGGCGTTCCCGTGGCGCTCGCGGCGGGCTGGTCGCCCTGGGCCGCCGCGTTCCCGGCCCTCCCCTGCCCCGACGGTTGGTCGGCGTGTCGGGTCGGTTCGGCGGATCTGAACGGGGCGTCCCTGCGCGACGTCGCGGGGCTCCCCCTCCCGGGGGACGCCCGGCTGGGCTGGTTCGACCTCGAACCCACCGCCGTGCTCTCGCCCTTCGTCGGCCTCTCCGAGTACGGCGGCGTGACCGCGGCGGCCGCGGCGACCATGGCCGAGCCCCAGTCCGCCGCAACGCCCGAGATGCCCGCCGTCGCCACGGAACCGGTCGCGCTCCCGCCCGCGGTCGCCGTGGTGTCGCCCCCCGGGCCGGTCTCCACGGGTCCGACCCGGCCCGTCGGCACCGCCCCCACCCCCACCACCGCGCCGACGCCCACCGCGGTTTCGGGGCGTCCCGTGGGCGTGCCCGCGCCCACGCCGACGGCCGTGCCCACCACCGCCGTCAGCCTGCCGCCCGCCACCACCGTCTCGGTGCCGACGGCACCCGTCAGCTCGCCGACCGCGCCGGTGGCGCCCCCGGTGGAGGCGGTCCTGGTCCCGGTCGTCGCCGCCCCCACCGGTTGCACCGACCTCGTCGCCCTCGAGCCGATGGCCATGGTCGGCGCGCTCTCGGCGGACACGGTGAAGTGCCTCGAGAAGCGCATCGACAGCGAGGCGACGCAGACCACGCGCGACAAGGCCTCCCGGGTGCTGATCTTCCACGCCGAGGCCAAGGGCGACCGCGTCGAGTGGTCCCGGCTGGTGCAGCGGCACCTCGAGGACATCGACCGATCCGATCCGGATCTCTGCTTCAAGTACGCGTTGGAGCTCTCCCGCAACGGCCGGTCGTTGGGCGTGATCCGCTGGGCGGACGTCGCGCTGGAGAACAAGCACCGGTGGCAGGGCGCCACCTACAAGAAGCGCGTGTACGACCTCCACCGCCTCAAGGCGCAGGCGGCGAACAGCCTCTGGACGGCGGTCGCGAAGGAGTACGCGACGGGCGAGCACACCGAGGAGAACGCGGCCAAGGCGGAGAAGTACCGGGCGATGACCCGGGACTACGCCTTGGAGTGGCTCGACTACGCGCGCGCGTCCCAGCAGGATGGCGCCACGGCGCTGGCCCTGTGCGTGTCCGCGGCCGGCAACCGCACCTTCTGCGAGGGCGGGTGATCGTCTCCCTGCTCCTGGCCTGCTCGGGGGAAGCCCCGGTGGAGCCAGCGGTGGAGGGGCCACGGTCCGGCCTCCCCGACACGCTCGTGGCGGCGACCTGGCAGGTGCGGCTCGCGGACGACGCGGCGCGCGCGCCTTTCGAGGGGCGGGAGGGTTGGGTGGCGTGGTCGGAGGGGCGCCCCGCCGACGCGCTCCTGGCCTTCGCGGCCGAAGGGGACGCCGCGGCCCTCGCCCGGGCGCATGCCGAGCTGGCGGTGGACTGGCGCCTCGCGGGCCAGCTCGCCTCGCGAGCCACGGTGGAGGTCTACGGTCGTACCCCGATGGCGGGGGATCCCGCCGAGGTCGCCGGCCTCGTGGCCGCCGCGCGCGCCGAGCTCGGGGAGGCCCCGGAAGGTACGCCGCTGCCTCGCCCGGAAGGGTGGGCATCCCAGGCCGCCCCGGGCACCCTCCCGGACGCGGGGCCCGTCCCCCACTACCGCTTCCGCGAGTCCCTTCCCGAGGGCCTCGAGGTGCCCGCGGTCCATCCCGGCGCCGGCTTCGCGCTGGCCGCCGCGCATCGCGCCGCGGCCGTCGCGGCGGATCCCGGCTCGGCGGGCCTGGTCGCCTGGATGGACGCCGCCTGGGGAGGGGAGGCTCCGCCACCGGAGAGCCCGCGCCCCACCACCGTCCCGGACGCCTGGCTCTTCCTGTCCCTCGCCACCACGCCCGCGGATCTCGTCGGCTTCGGCGCCCTCCCCCCCGACACCGCGGAGGCGGCCGCCTCGACCGGCTCGCCCTTCGCGGTCCTCGCGGCCGCGTGCCTGCCGGCCGAGGACCCGGTGGGCTGCGCGGAGTCCGCCGCCGCCGGGCTGCGGGCCGAGCTGACCGCGAAGATGGCCGAGGTCGCCGGCGAGCCCCGGCCCTACCATCGTCGCTTCGCCGCCCGCGCCGAGGTGGGGGCGCTGGTGCACCTCGCGCGCGTGTACGAGCGGCGGGCCGGCCCCTGCGCCCTCCCCGGGGGGGCCTGCGAAGGCGTCGGGGCGCGCGACGCGGACGCCGCCGGACGCCTGCGCGTCTCCGCGCTCGACCGGGCCGACGGCGCCGGCGTGTCCGAGTCGCTCGTTTGGCTCTGGATCGCCGCCTGGGACGTGGGCAACCGCAACACGGTCCGGGCGGCCGAGCTGCTCCACCGCGCCTCCGCGTCGATTCCCGGTCTTGACGCCGCCAGAGTCCCGCTGGACGCGCTACACCTGAGGGTCAGCCGGAGCGCCGCTCCCGGGCTCCCGGTCCACTGACGAGGAGAGAATGACCGCTCCGTTCCGTCCGATTCGCGCCTGGCTCGTGGGAGTCGCCGCGGTCGCCAGCCTCCTCCTCACCGGCGCGCAGCTCTCGTTCTACGAGGAGTCGCTGCCCGGGACGCTCAACCCCCTCTACGCGCAGTCCATGGTGGACTTCCGCGCGCAAGAGCTGGTGTTCGACCGAATCTTCTACCATGACCCGGTGGACAACCAGATCGTCTCCAGGGTGGTGGAGCGCTCCGAGCTCGCGGAGGGCGGCAAGGCCTACCGGGTCACCCTGAAGGACGGGCTGCGCTGGCACGACGGGAAGGCGGTCGGCGCGGCGGATCTCTGCTTCACGGTCGAGGCCATGCTCGACCCGAAGACGCCCAGCCGCATCGCGCAGGGCTACCGCACCGTGCTCGCGGGGTGCGAGGTGGAGAGCGAGCGCGTGGCGCTGGTGATGTTCACCCGCGTGTTCCACAACCCGAAGGAGCGGCTCGGCTTCGCGCTCCTGCCCAAGGGCGCGTTCACCGGGACCGCCATCGCCCCGGACACCGACTTCTCCGTGCACCCCATCGGCTCCGGGCCCTACAAGGGCGGGAAGGGCAAGCGGGGCGTCACCTTCGAGGCGTATGCGAACGGTCACCACGCCGCGCGCGTCAACCAGCTCTCCCTCCAGGAGGGCGGCGATCCCATCGTCCAGGTCAACACGCTCAAGCAGAAGAGCGCCCAGGGCATCGTGGCCGTGGCCCCGCCGCTCCGCCCCGACGTGAGCGCCGCGGACGACCTGCAGCTCAAGAGCTACGACCTCCGCTCCTGGTGGTTCATCGCGGTGAACACCAAGCGGCCGGCGCTGGCGGACAAGCGGGTGCGGCAGGCGCTCGACCGCACGCTCGACCGGACCGAGCTGCGCACCCTCACCATCGGGGTGAAGCCGGGCGAACAGAACAGCCCCTGCGAGTTCATCTCCGGGCCCTTCGTCCAGTCCTCCCCGTTCTACAACCGGGCGGTGCCGACCCGGGACAAGTCCGATCGCGCCACCGCCTCACGCCTCCTGACCGAGGCCGGCTACAAGCTGGTGGGCGGCCTCTGGCAGCACAACGGCCAGCCCGTGAAGCTGAACATCGGCATGCTGGCCCCGCTGGACAAGGAGGCACCCGAGCTCCTCCAGCAGATCTCCAACCAGCTGGGGGCCGGCGGGTTCGACCGGGTGGAGACGCGGATCTCGGTGGACGACTGGAACCGGCGCGTGGTCACCGGGCAGGCGACCGAGTTCGATCTCCTGGTCGGGAAGTGGTCCTTCGGCGTGGTCGAGGAGGTCAACCAGCTGTTCGAGACCCGAACCGGGGCGAAGGGCGCCTTCAACATCTTCGGCTACTCGAGCCCCGAGGCGGACGCCGCGGTCGCGGCCTACAACGCGGCCCGGACGGACACCGCCGCCGCCGACGCCTACCACAAGCTGCACGCGGTGCTGGCGGACCAGCTCCCCTACCTGTTCCTCTGGAAGCTCGACACCAAGTCGGCCTGGCGCACCGAGGTCCGGGGGAACACCATCTCCCCCTACTTCTACTGGACCGAGGTCGACGGCTGGACCTTCGGGGGCTGAATGGCCGGTTGGTGGCTTCGCCCGCTCCTCCGGCTCGGCGCGGCGGCGACCCTGCCCCTCGTGGTGCCCGCGCTGGTGGCCGCGGTGGTCTGGGCCCTGCCCGGCGATCCCGCGGAGATCATCTGCCCGCGCTCCACCTGCACCGGCGGCGCCGAGCTCGCGGCCCGCTGGCGCCTGGACGCCGGCCCCTGGGCCTTCTACCAGGCCTGGCTGGGCGACGCGCTCGGGGGTGAGTTCGGGCGCAGCTGGCGTGTCTTGCAGGGCGTGCCGGTGGCCGAGCTCCTCACCGAGGCCGTGCCCAACACGCTCGTCCTGGTCGGGGCCGCCGGCCTCCTCGTGACGCTCGCCGGGCTGGGAGGGCTCACCGGCGCGCTCGGTGCCCGCGCCGAGGCGCTGGCCCGGGCGGTGGGGGTCGCGCCGGCGGTGCTGCTCGGGCTCCTCGCCGCGGCCTCCATCGAGCTGCGCTACGGCGCCGACGCCTTCGGGCCCGACGCGGCGTCGTGGCGGCTCGTGGCGGGGGTGGCGGTGCTGGTCCTCGCCGACGGCGCGTTCGGCGGCGCGCTCGCGGGAGCGCGGGCGGCCACGGCCGCGGAGCGCGCGGCCCGGTACGTCGGCGTCGCGGTGCTGCGCGGCGAGGCCCCGCTGGACAACATGCTGCCCAACCTCGCGCCGGCGCTCGTGGGGCAGCTGCGGGCGCGCCTCGTGCAGCTCCTCTCCGGGGCGGTGGTGGTGGAGGTGGTCCTCCGGCTGGACGGAGTGGGGGACCTCCTCTGGACCGGTACGCTGCTGCAGGACTTCGGCGTGGTCATCGCGGCCGCCACGGTCTTCGCGGTGTTCTCGGCGGTCCTCCTGGCCGCGCAGGCCGTGGCCGAGCTGATCATCGGGGGGGTGGTCCGCCGGGTCCCCGAAGGGCTGGCCTCATGAGTCGACGGGCCGCCGCCGCGCTGGCGCTCCTCGTGCTGATCCTGGCGGGCGGCCTCGCCCTCACGGCGCCCGGCTCGCTCCCGGCCGCCGAGCTCTCGCGCGCCTACCTCCCTCCCTGGGAGGCCCCCCCCTTCGGCACCGACCAGCGCGGGCGCCCGTTGTGGGCCACGCTCGCGCAGGGGGCCTCGGTGCTGCTCGGCCCCTCCCTGCTCGCCGGGGTCCTGGTCGCGCTGGCCGCCACGCTCGGCGGGCTGGCCCGCTGCCTCGCGCTCCCGTGGTTGGACGCCGGGATCGCCCTGGTGGGCGAGCTCGTCGGCTCGCTGCCCCGGATGGTGGTGGTGCTCGTCGCCGCGCTCCTGCTCCCCGGCGGCGCCCGTAGCCTCACCCCGCTGGCCCTGGTGTGGGCCGCGCTCTGCGCGCCCGGCGCCATCGACGAGGCGGCGGCGGTGGCGGAGCGCCTGGGGGGCGCGCGCTTCGTGGAGGCGCTGCGCGCCCACGGCTTCGGCTGGGCGCGCATCTTCCTGCTGCACCTCGCGGTGCGGAACCTCCGGCCCGTGGTGGTGCGCCAGGGCGCCGAGGTGACCCTCCAGGTGGCCTTCCTGGAGATCGCGCTGTCCTACCTGGCGCAGGCCGACGACCAGCCGAGCCTCACCCACAGCGATCGCGTGCGCTCCTGGGCCGATCTGCTCACCATGGGCTACCCGAGCCTGGTGCTGGACGTCCCCACCGGGCACGCGCTGGCGCTGGGGGTCGGCGCGATGGCGCTCCTCGTCGTCGGGACCCACGCCGCCGTGCGCGCCGCGAGGGCGCGATGAGCCTGGTCGCGTCGCTGCGCGGGCTCACCGTGGTGGCCGGCGGCCGGACCCTCGTGCGTGGCGTGGACCTCGAGGTGGTCGCGGGTCGGGTCACGGCCCTGGCGGGCCCCTCCGGCGCGGGGAAGTCGGTGACCGCGCGGGCGTGCCTGGGGGTGGTGGAGGTGGAGCCCGGGGTGACCGAGGGGTCCCTCCGCTTCCCGCCGCTGGGCGACCAGGACTGGCTTGCCCCACCCCGCGCCGCGGGCGAGCTGCGGGCCCGGTTCGCCCCGTTGCGGGGCAGCTACCTGGCGTATGCGCCCCAGTCGGCCGCGAGCGCGCTCAACCCGGGGCGGACCATCGGTCGGCAGCTCGAGCTGGCGGTGGGCCGGCGCGCCCCGGCCCCGGACCGTGCCCAGGTGGTGGCCCTGGTCCGTGACGGGCTCGCCGAGGTCGGGCTGCCGGAAGAGGCCGCCCGGGCCCTCCCGGGTGAGCTCTCCGGCGGGCAGTGCCAGCGCGCCGCGCTCGCGGTGGCCGTCGCGGCGGCGCCGAGGGTGCTCTTCGCCGACGAGCCGGAGACCGGGCTGGACCCGGTCCTCCGCCGACAGGTGGTGGAGCTCCTGGTCGAGGTGGGGCGGCGTCACGCCTGCGGGATCGTGCTCATCACCCACCACGCCGACACGGTGGCCCGGGTCGCCGACGACGTGGTCCGGCTCGTCCCGATCGACCCGGAGGCCTCGTGAGCGAGGTTGTACGCGCCCGCGGCCTGCGCCGACGCTTCGAGGTGCCGGGGGCGTGGCCCTGGAGCCCGGCGCGGCTGGTGACCGCGCTCGACGGCGTGGACCTGGACGTGGCGGCGGGCGAGGTGGTGGCGCTGGTGGGGCGCTCCGGTTCGGGGAAGACCACCCTCGCGCGGGTGTTGTTGGGCTTGGAGGAGCCGGACGGGGGCGAGGTCCACCTCGAGCGTGTGCGCTGGGATCACCTTCCCGAACGCACCCGACGGGCGCGTCGGCCCCGGTACCAGTACGTTCCCCAGGACGCCATGTCCGCCCTAGACCCCCAGCAGACCGTCCGCGAGCACGTGGTGGAGACGCTCGCCGTCCTCGCCGCGGTGCCGCGCGCCGAACAGGGGAGGGAGGCGGACGTGCTGCTCGGCCGGCTGGGCCTGAAGCACCGCGCCGATGCGCTGCCCCGCGAGCTCTCCGGGGGGGAGCAGCGGCGGGTCACGCTCGCCCGGGTGCTCGCCCTCCGTCCGCGGCTCGTGGTCGCCGACGAGCCCACCAGCGGCCTCGACCCGGATCGCCGGGCCCAGGTGCTCGGTGACCTTCTCGGCAACCTGGAGGCCGATGCCTCCTGCGTGCTGGTGACCCACGACCTGGACGCGGTGGAGGAGGTCGCCCATCGGGTGATCGTCCTGCACGAAGGCCGCGTGATCGAGACCTGGACCCCCCGTGCCGGCCGGCCCGCGCACGCCCTGACCCGAGCCCTCCTGGACCCCTGGCAGACCCGAGGTGCATCTTGAGCCCGCTCCTCCTGGCCTTCTTCGTCGGCGCCGCGAGCGCCGGCCCCGTGGAAGCGGCCGAACACCGTCGGATCTCCGACGAGATGAAGGCCGCGATGGCCCGCAACACCTGGTCGGCGGTGGACGAGCACTACCGGAAGCTCGTCGAGCTCGAGGCGCGAGGGGAGCCCCTCACGGTGGAGGATCACTGGATCGGCGCCCAGGCGGCGCGGTCGCTGGGGGATCTCCGCACCTGCCGCGAGCGGCTCGACCTCGCCGCGCGCGCGGGGGGTTCCCGCGACGTGATCGGCTGGATCGAGGAGATCGACGCCGGTTGGGGGCCGCTGCGGGTCACGGTGGACGCCACCTGGGCCGGAGACCGGACGCTCGTCCCGGCCGAACCGGGGTTCGCCCCCGACCAGCGAGCGGCGGTGGCCCGCGCGACGGCGCTCCTCGCGGGCGGGAGCTTCGAGGGGCTGGTGCCGGTGGGGAGCTACTCGGTGGGTGGCCAGTCGGTCACCGTGACGACGGGGGAAAGGGTGGCCGCGCTCGCGATCGTGGGCCCGCCCCCTTCGGAGGTGCGGGAGGGGCCGTACCGGCTCGCCTACGCCGGCCCGCGCGCCTCGATCGGCGTGGCCTACACGCGGGGGGGGACGCTCGGCGAGGCGGGGAGCTCGGCCGACGCGGGGCTGCAGGCGGCCTCCTTCGAGGGCTCGGGGGCGCGCCTCGGCGTGGGCCTCGAGGTCGGGCTGACGCGCAACGTGGGGCTCCTCGCCGAGGTGGGCTACCACAACCTCTTCGGGCCCCCCACGGTGGACGGGGAACGCCTGGAGGACGCGGACACCTACCTGGTGGCGGGAAACTCGCTGCACCTCGGCTACGGCTGGCTCGCGGGCTCGCTGCGCGCCGGCCCCGTGAGCTTCGCGATCGGGCCCGTGTGGTCCGCCGGCGGAGGGGTGGTCACCGGCGTGGACGGCTACTGCGTGAGCGACGGGAGCGGGGAGCAGATGGCCCCCTGCGGCGAGGACTACCCCTACCTGCGCGAGGACAGCGCCGCCGGGCAGCGCCTCGCCGGGCGCGTCACCGCCGGGGGAGGGGCCGCGGCGATCGGGTTCAGCTTCGTGGACATCGGCCCCCTCCGCGGGGGCGTGGCGCTGGAGGGAGGCCTCCAGACCGACACCTTCCGGCTCTACCCGTGGGGGCAGCTCGCCTTCACCGTCGCGCCGGCCGCGCCCCGGGGGAAGGGATGATCGCTCTGTTCTGCACGGTCGCGCTGGCGGCCGAGATCACCTGGGTCGGCGGAGGTCATGCCTCGAACCCACAGTGGAGCGCCGACGGCGGCTGGCTGGCCTTCGAGGTGAACAACAACGCCGACCGCGTGGACCTGTACGTGGTGAAGCTGACCGCGGGCGCCGCGGGCATGGCGCAGAAGGTGGCGATCCCGGGCGCGCGATCGAGCTTCGACGGTGGCGGCACCTACGCGGCCAACCCGAACTGGCACCCGAAGGGTCCGGTGGTCTTCGAGGGCTCCAACAGCGGCGGGCAGACCCGGCTCTACTACCTGCAGCCCGGCTCCGGCACCGCGGCCGAGCTCCTCCCCCTCGCGCAGGCCCCCGGGAACCTCTCCTGGCCCACCCTCTCCCCGGACGGGGCCACGATGGCGTTCACCAGCAGCGCCACGGGGGTGGGGGACGTGTACCTCTTCTCCCAGGCGCAGAACAAGGTCAGCCTGGCGTTCGGCTCCGGCTTCCCCGAGAACGCCCCGCGGTTCGCTCCGGACGGCCGCCAGCTCGCCTTCTCCCGCAAGTCCGGCGGGACGGAGGAGCTCTTCACCTGGATCGTGGGCACTCCGACCCCGACCACCCTGGTGGGCGGCAGCGGGGACCAGTCGCGCCCCCGGTACGCGGGGAGCGAGGTCGTCTACTTCACCAACGAGCGCGGCAACGACCACTGGGACATCGCGGTGATCGCCACCACCCCGGGGGCCCTCCGACGAATCGTGGCGCGCGACGTGCGCCTCCCCCTCCGCTCTCCCCCGCAGCTCACGCCCGACGGGCAGTCGGTCGTGTACGGGACGATGAACGCGAAGGAGGACAGCGCCATCTTCGTGTCGCGCCTGGACGGGTCGAGCACCACGAAGATCGAGACCGGGATGCGGGCGGTCGGGGATCCCTCGGTGAGCGTGTCGGAGGGCCGGAGTTGGCTCGCCTTCACCGGGCTGCCCGCCGGCGCGGCGGACTGGCGCCAGCTGCACGTGATCGAGCTCCGGTGAGGGTGCGGGGCCCTGACCGGACGAGGCGGGAAGCCCTCGGGAGGCGCGGTGTTAGGCGGGGACCATGCTTCCTCTCCTCGCCACCCTCGCCGCCGCCCAGGACATGAACTTCGGGTTCACCCCGGCCCCCGGGCCGGGAGAGAACCCCGCGCTCCTGGTCACCCCCACCCGAGCGATCGCCCAGCTCTACGTCTCCTGCGAGGCGGGCGGGCGCACCTTCGAGTTCAACCGGAAGGCGCTCTCGGCGGGGACCCAGGTTCGCTTCGAGCTCGTGCGCGACGCGAAGGTCACCCACGCGGACTGCTTCCTCCGCGCCAACTTCTCCGACGGCGCGGTCAGCGAGCAGACCGTGCCGATCGACTGGCAGTACAAGGGGCAGCTCTCCGTGAGCCTCTCCGGGGCCACCGCGGACATCGGGGCCCGGACCGTCACCGTGCGGGTCACGGGGGCGGTGGAGGAGGCGGAGATCGTCGCCTACGGCGCCCACAAGGCCGAACTGGACCGCTCCACCGTGCCGGTGGGCGCCAACCCGGACGGCACGGTCACGGTGCCCTTCGTGGGCGACCCGGGCGAGGTCGTCCTCCTCGACGTCACGCTGCGCAACCCCACCGCCTACGCGGGCTTCACCTACTCGCCGTGGTTCCTCGACATCCCGCACGAGGACGTGCTCTTCGTGTCGGACTCGGCGGAGATCCCGGCCGACCAGCAGTGGAAGCTGGAAGCCACGCTGACCCAGCTGCACGACGTGCTGGACAAGTACGGCTCCATCGTCCCGGTCAAGCTCTACATCGCCGGCTGCACCGACACGGTCGGCGACAGCGCGCACAACCGGGACCTCTCGCTGCGCCGGGCCCAGTCCATCGCCCGCTGGCTCCGGGCCCACGGCTACACCCAGCCCATCTACTACTGGGGCTTCGGCGAGGCGCTCCTCGCGGTGCCCACCGGGGACGGCGTGGACAACCCGCTCAACCGGCGCGCGCTCTACATGGTGGGCGCCAACCCTCCGCCGGCGGGCTCCGGCGTCCCGGCCGTGGGCTGGAAGGCGCTGTGAAGCTCAGATCTTGTAGCCCACGCCGAGCAGGATCTGGACCTGCGACTGCTTGACGTCGGCGGTGCCGGCGCCGCTCTTGGTCTCGAACGCCATCGTCCGGTAGTCCCAGGCGACTCCGCCGCGCAGCCCGAGGCCCATGGGGAGGGTGTACTCGAACTGGCCCTCGGCGTGCGTGCTCACGGGGAAGGGGACGAAGGTCTCGGCGATCTCGGCGGTGAAGTAGATGGTGTCCGTCTCGACCGCGAGCCCGGGTGCGACCCGGACGCCCAGGGTCGGGTAGGTCAGGAGCGCGGCCTCGGCGAGGGCGGCGTCCTTGTAGCGGAAGAGCGTGCCCGAGAGGTAGTGCACCCCCAGCCCGCCGCCGAGGCCGAGCACGCCCATGGACTTGCGGTAGCGGAGCCCGCCCGCGACGTCGAAGGGGAAGCTCGCGTAGCTCTCGCCGAGCACCTTGTAGAGCTCGAGCTGACCGTTGACGCGGCCGTCGACGGCGAGGCCGCCCCAACCCGCGTCCACGGCCCAGAACACGACGTCGCCGTGCAGGCCGGTGAACCCGGCGCCGGGGGTCTTGTAGTTGACGGCGCCGAGGAGCTGCTCCTTGCCGTTCCCGCTCTGGTCGAAGCTGCCGCGCGAGTTGACGAGGGTGGCTCCGAGCCGGAGTCGCGCCTTGTCGCTGGCCGGGGCCGCCCCTCGGGTCGCCCGCGCGCCCCCCGTGCCCGCCACGGGCGTGCCGCCGGTGCGCACCGCCCCGCCGGTTCCGGCCTGCGGCTGCATCGTGGCCGCGTCGCCGAGGCGCGGGAGGAGGACCGTGCCGGTGGCGGACGCCGCCCCGACGTTGATGTTGACCGGCCCGTCCTGCCCCGCGGGCAGCTGCAGCGCGAAGCTGTAGGTGCCGTCGTGGTTGTCGGTGATGGGCCCGACGTTGCCGGGGGCGGCGGTGATGGCGAGCCGCTGGGCGGCCACGCCCTTGCCGGCCGAGTCGGCCACCCGCACGGTGACCAGGATCGCGGCCCCGGGGGTGGTGTAGGGGGGGACGGTCGCGATCTGGACCATCGCCGGGGGTCCCGAGAGCGGCGCGGAGCCGGCGCGGACGATCACGACGTCCGGGGTGGCGGCCTGGAGCTTGGCCAGGAGCCCCTCGACGTCGGGCGGGCCGCCCACCGGGACGGCGGGGGCCATGCCCGAGCCGATCTGGAAGAGCGGCGCTTCGGCGACGAGGCCGGCGCCTTCGGCGCGGAGGGAGGCGAGGCCGCTCTGGGTGCCGGCCTTGTAGGTGAGGCGGGCCACGCCGCGCGCGTCGGTCTTGCCGATGGGCGGAAGACCGCCGTCCCCCTTGGGCACGCCGAGCTTGAGCTCCACGTTGGGGACGGGGAGCCCGTAGGCGTCCACCGCGATCACGTTGACCACGACCTCGTCCTTCCCGTTGGCGGCCACCGAGGAGGTGGCGGGCCAGAGGATGAGACGGGTCGGCGCGAGCCCGCTCGCCTCGAGCTGGGGCGCGGCGTAGATGCGCACCAGGGTGGACGAGGAGGAGGTGGTCACCGTGCTGGTGTAGCTGCCGTCCTTGTTGTCCTTCGGCGTGCCGGCCGTGCCGCCCACCGCGGTGAAGGCGGGCGGGCGCCCGACCACCCCGGTGCCGGCAGCGTCCTTGACCCGCGCCGTCACCTTCACGCTCGTGGCGCCCTTGGCGAGCTCGGTCGGCTCCACGGTGAGGGCCACGCTCCCCATCGAGGGGAGGATCTTCATCTTGCGGTCGGTCTTGATGCCCTCGACCTCGGCGCTGAGCGTGACCTCACCGGCGGTGGTGGGCGGGGTGTAGAGCACCTCGTAGACGTCGCCGGTCTGCTTCGCCTCGGTGACCGCCCCGCCGGTGACCGTGACCTTCAGCGGAGCCTGGTTCCGGGGGGCGCCGTCGGGGCCGAGCACGATCACCCGGACCGGGAAGGCGGCGGCGGCGCCGGGGACGGCCGGGGGGGTCGCGATGAAGGACACCACCGCCTTGGCAGCGTCAGGGAGGGTGACCTCGCGATCCTCGCGGCTGGTGTCCGCGTTGACGATGGCCAGGCGCCCGGTGGGGCGACGCGGGTCCAGGTCCACGTCGAAGGCGACCTTCCCGGCCGGGGAGGCGACGATCGGGCCGTACTGGCGATCCCCCAGGTAGAGCACGCAGCTCGCACCCGCCGGGGCGTCGAAGCTGACGGACTTCCGCACGGTCAGCGGCATGACGCCGTACCCGGTCACCACGGAGGGCGCCGAGGCGTCCGCGGCGGAGAACACCACCGCGGTGGGGGCGGCGAGGCCCTTGGGAGGGGTGTAGCGGGCGATCCAGGTGCCGTCGCCGGTGGGCGCCGGAGGGGACACGGTGCCGGTGGAGGCGGTGACCAGGAAGGTGCGGCGCTCGGAGGCGACCGGGCTCCCCTGGGAGGGGGTGAGCTTGACGGTGATGGGGGTGGTGACGCTCGCCACCGGGGGATCGAAGGCGAGCTCGACGGAGCCGCCGAAGGGGGGCACGACCGGGACGTCGATCAGCTCTTCGCCGCTCGCGGTGGTGACCTTCAGCACCGCCTTCCCGGCGCTCGTGGCGCGGGTGGGGGTGAACGGGAAGGTGACCACGCCGTCCGCGCCGACCACCACGGGGCCGACCTTGCCCGCGTCCGACTTCACCTTGGGGCGCGAGCCGTCGTCGATGAACAGGCGCACGGTGCCGGTGGTCGATCCGTCCGCCACGAGGGGCGGCATGGCGACGAGCTGCGCGCCCGCCCACGCCGGGAGGCTCACGAGCGCCAGGTAGAACGCGAGGACGAAACGCACGGCAACCTCGTTCGGCGCCCGGAAGATACCCGGTCCAACGGGGCCGTCTACGCCCTCACAGGCTCTTTACTCGCCCCGGGCGGGCTACTCGGCGAGCAGCTCGTCCATCTGGCTCACGGAGGCCGACCCGACGGACTCCACCACCACGCCGCGATCGAGCAGCACCGTGTAGGGCAGCCCGATGCTCCCGGAGGCGTAGGTGTAGAGCACCGTGGAGTTCGCGTCCCCCAGGACCGGCATCGTGAGCCCGTGGGTCTCGGACCACGACACGAGGTCGTCCTGATCGGGCGCGTTGCCCTCCTCGTCCTCGATGATGATCTCCAGGAACATCCCGCCCTGGCCAACTCGATCCTGGTACTCGGCTTCGAGGCCACCGGCCTCGCTTACGCACGCCCCTCACCAGAAGGCGGCGAACACCATGTAGATGACCTGGTCGCAGAAGTCGTGGAGGCTGACCGTCTCGCCGAACTGGTCGGGGAGATCGAAGTCCTGGGCGACCTCGCCTTCACCGTTGCCGGTGGAGGCGACGTCGTTCCGACACGCGTCGATCGTCCAGCCGCCCGCGTAGGGGTGGTCCGCCGGGTCGATCGGGCTCGTGTGCGCGGCGACTTCGTCGCCGTCGGCGTACCCGTCCTCGTCCGAATCCGCGAGCCCGGGGTCGCTGCCGATCTCCGCCTCGACGGCGTCCGAGAGTCCGTCCTTGTCGGGATCGACGTCCACCGCCACGTCGGCTGCGCAGCCGGCGAGGGGGAGGAGCAGGAGTAGCAGTGTGAGCCGCATGGGGCCTCCTAGGCAAACATACCTTTCCAGGTTTCGAGCGTCCGCGCCAGAAGATGACACCGTTTTTCCGGTTTTTCTCGGGTGCGTGGTACACGGAGGGGCGTGTCGCTCGCCGAAGCTGCCGATCGCGCCCGCCACGATCTCGGGCGCTACGTCGCCCTGCAGGTGCGCTGGGTGGGTGCGGACGGGCCGGCGGACGCGCTGAGGGAGGCGCTCGACGCCGATCTGCGCCACACCCGTCGGTCGCCCGGGGGGGATCTCGGCGTGGCCGAGGTCTGGGCGGCGTGCCGGGAGGGGCTGTCCGGCGCGGATCCCGCGCTGCTGGAGCCGGTGGACGGACTGGTGGCCCGCCTCGGGGAGCGGGCCTCCCGGCTCGAGGCGCTCGACGAGGGGGCGCTGCGCGAGACCGCGGGCTGGGCGCTCGCGTGCGCGGAGCAGGTGCGGGCGCTGGCGCGCGCGCTGGCGGGCCCGCCGGAATAATCGGCGCTGGGACCCGACCGGAGCACCGTGGCCACCCTCCTCCTGATCGACGACCAGGACCGCACCGCCGAGCTGGTCCGCCGCGCCATGCCGGAGCACACCTGGTTGGGGCCGGCGCGGGACTGGTCCGAGGCCGTGGCGGCGCTGAGAGCGCGCCGGGACGTGGACGTCGTCCTGCTCGACGTGCACTTCGACCTGCCCGCCGAACGCCTCGTGGGCCTGCCGCGGGACGCCGACGAGCGGACGCTGGCGCGCGTCCGCCGGCGTCAGGGGATCGAGATCCTGGCGCGGCTGCGCCGGCGTCTGCCCGACCTGCCCGTGGTCCTGATGACCTCTCGCGAGGGGGTGGCCCTGGAGCGGGCGGCGGAGCGGCTGGGGGTCGAGGAGTACACCTACTTCCTGGACGACGACTACGTGGACGCCCGCGCCCTGCGCGTCCAGATCGAGGGCATCCTGGCCGCACGGGTGGGCCAGGAGGCCGACGGTCCGGTGTTCTGGGGCCGGACGCCCGCGGTCCGTCGCGCCCGGGCCCGGCTCGCCGTGCTCGCGCGGGGCCGCCTGCCGGTCATCCTCGGCGGGCCCACCGGCACGGGCAAGTCGCTCCTCGCGCGTCATCACCTCCATCCCCGGAGCGGGCGGAAGGGCAAGTTCGTCACGGTGGACCTCTCCACCGTCCCACGCGAGCTCATGGCGGCCCACCTGTTCGGGTCGGTCCGGGGCGCCTACACCGGCTCCGTGGCCGACCGGAAGGGCGCCTTCGAGGAGGCCGACGGAGGGACGCTCTTCCTCGACGAGATCGGCAACCTCTCCGAGGACGCCCAGAAGATGCTCCTCGGCGTGCTCCAGGAGGGGACCGTGACCCGCCTGGGAGACGTCGCCGAGCGCAAGGTGGACGTCAAGTTGGTGGTGGCCACCCACGAGGATCTCGGCGAGATGGTCCGGTCCGGACGCTTCCGCGCCGACCTCTACATGCGCCTGAACCCGGCCTGCACCGTGCAGCTGCCGCCGCTCTCCGCCCGCCGCGGGGACCTCGTCCGGCTCGTGGACTGGACGACGGGGCGGGTGGCGGCGGGGCCGCAGCTCCGCGCCCTCATCGCCGACTACCGTCGGCGCGCCGGCCTGGGGGAGGAGGGAGAGCTCCAGGTGGTCATCGGCGAGACGCTCCCCGCCGCCACGCCCGGCCGCCTGCTGCTCCTGTTCCCCACGCGGGTGATGCGCGCGCTCCGCCGCCACCCCTGGCCCGGGAACCTGCGCGAGCTCGCGATGACCGTGGAGAACGCCCTCGCGTTCACCTTCGCGGAGCTCTCGGGGCTCCCGCTCGGCGGCCGGGCCGACGTGGTGCAGGTCCGGCCCAAGCTGGTCCGGGACCTCCTGCGCGCCGTCCACAGCCCCGCCACCGAGGAGGGCGACGGCTGGCGCCTCGAGGTCGTGGTCCGCCCGAACAGCACGCTGAACCACCTCGCCCAGGACGTGGAGCGGCAGTACTTCACCCGGCTCTGGGAGCGCGAGGAGGGCGACTTCGCCGCGATGGCCCGGGTGCTGATGGGGGACCCGGAGAACGCTCGCAAGGTGCAGCTGCGCTTCAACCAGCTCGGCCTGAAGGTGCGGGCGCTGCGCGGCGCCGAAGAGGGGTGAGCCCCCGCCTGCCGCTCCGGCCCGGGCGCGGGAGCCGAAGGTGAGCCCGCTCCTCCTCGCATTCGCGCTCGCCCAGGAGCTCCCCGCCGCCGGCCTGGACGGAGCGGCGCAGGTGTTCTACGCCCGGGCGGAGAGCCAGCTGGTGGCGGGCGAGTACGCGAGCGCCGCGGCGTTGTACCGCCTGGTCCTGGGCGCCGACCCGAGCTTCACCCCCGCGTCCCTGGGCCTGGCCCGCGCGCTGGAGGCCCAGGGCGACCTCGCGGGGGCCGAGGCGGTGTGGCGCTCGCTGGGAACCGAGCCGGACGCCGTGGAGGCCCTCGCCCGGTTGGTCGAGCCGCGGGACCCCGCCGAGGCCCTGCGCGGTTGGCGGCTCCTCCAGTCCCTGCGCATGGGGGATCCGGTCCCATGGCGTGAGGAGGCGCGGCTCCTGGCCGAGGCCGATCCCGACGCGGCGCAAAGCGCGTGGCGCCACCACCGTGCCCTGCTGCTCGGCGCCGAACCCGACGGGACCGTGCTCGCGGCCATCGCCGAGGTGCTGGTCCGCGCCGGGCGCGCCGGCGAAGCCGAGGCGCTGCTCCAGGAGGTGGTGGATGCCTACCCGGAGGGGGTGCACACCCCGGAGCTACGGCGCAGGCTCGATCGCCTGGGCGTGGAGCGGGCGGCCGAGGGCGTGGGCGTGGGAGGTTCGGAGCCCTTGTCGGTCGCGGCCCAGGTCCGGCTGCGCGCGGGACACCAGCGGCTCCGGGAGGGGGAGGTGGACGGCGCCGAGGCCATCGCCCGCGAGCTGGTGGCCGCCGCGCCGCGTTCGGCGGAGGCCCGGGGGTTCCTCGCCGACGTGCTCCTCGCCCGGGAGGACCTGGGCGGCGCCGAGGTCCAGGCCTCGCTGGCGCGCCAGCTCGCGCCCGAGGAGGCGGCCCATCACCTCCGCCTCGCCGCGCTGCTGCGGCAGGCGTACGGCGGCCGGCGCGACGCGGAGGCGGTGGCGGAGCTCCGCGACGCGGCGGCGCTCCGACCCGGCGACGCCGAGGTGCACGCCCGGCTCGCCGAGGCGGAGCAGGCCGTCGGAGCGGTCCCCGAGGCGATCGCGAGCTGGGAGCGGGCCCTCGCCGCGAGCCGCGACCCGGCCGTCTCCGAGGCGGCCCGAACCGCGATCGCGGCCCTGCGCCGGGCCCCTCCCGGGCCGGTCCTCCTCCCCGCGCCCGCCGTCCCGCCGCTCCCGGAGGAGGTCGCCCGCCCCTACCGCATCGCCCTCGTGTACGTGGCGCGGGGGCAGCTCGACGCGGCGCGCGCCGAGCTCGACGCCGCCCTCGCGGTGGCGCCCGACACGCCGGTGCTCCTCAACCTGCGCGCCCGGCTGCTCAGGCGGCTGGGGGACGAGGCGGGCGCGGTGCTCGCCCTCGACCGGAGCCTCGCGGTGGACCCCACCCAGGGCCCCATCCTGCTCACCCGCGGGGAGATCGCCGCTGCCGCGGGCGACGAGACGGCCGCCGAGCGGTGGTATCGGGCGGCGGCCGAGCACGGCGCGGGGGACGCCCACTACCTCCTGGCCCGCCTCGCCGAGGGGCGAGGGGACTGGTCGGCCGTCCGCCTGGAGCTGGACGCCTGGTCGGCCACCGCACCCTCCGCCTCGCTCTACGCGCCCGGCGCGGCCGCTTTGCGGGGCGAACTCGAGCGCCGCGACCGCCGCCGCGTGGTGGGCGCGGTCCTCGGAGGGCTCGCGGTGGTCGGTCTGCCGCTGGGCTGGTGGATCCGGCGGCGGACCGCCGCCACGCTCGCGGACCTGGCGCGGGTCCCGGAGGTGGCTCCCCAGGTGGCGCGCCACCTCGCCGCCTTGCGTCACGAGGCCCTGAAGCACCGCGCCACGGTCCTGCCCGAGGTGGCGACCGCGCTCGAGGCGGGGGATGAGGGCCCGTGGCGGCAGTGGCTGGCCGACGCGCCGGTGGTGATCGAGCGGCTGGACGCCACCATCGACGCGCTCGAGTCCCTGGGGCGACCACTGCGCCTGCGCCTCGCCCTGCGCGACACCGACCCGGTCCTCGCGCCGCTCCATCGGGCGCTCCGGGCCGCCGCCAGGGACCGGGTGCCCACGCCGGGCCAGGTCCGTGTGTGGTCCCAGTCCATCAACCAGGGCGCCTACGCGGCCCTCGGCGCCGTCGTCCACGGGCTCGCCTCCACCGTGGTGGATCCGCCCGCGGTCGAGCGGGTGTACGCGCGGGTCGGGGGTGAGCCGGGCTTCGCGGGGGCGCAGCTCCCGGAGCTCCCGGTCGAGGTGGAGGGCACCCCCCCTCGCGTGTCGCTCTTCGCCGCCGACCTGGACGACATCCTCGCCAACCTGCTCCGGAACGCGCTCGCCGCCGGGGCCGGGGCCCTGTCCGTGCGGGTGGAGACCGAGGTCGACCCGATCACGGGCACGGCCGAAGCCACCATCCGGCTGCGTGACGACGCGCCGGGGGTGCTCACCAACGCCATGATCCGCGGCCGGTCCATCTCGCGCGGCCTCGGCCTCGCCGCCGACCTCGTGCACCGTTCCGGCGGCACGCTCAAGGTCGAGCCGGCCGGTGAGGGGGTCAAGGTGGTGGTGGTGCGCCTGCCCGCGCTGGAGGACCGATGAAGCTGCTCGTGGTCGAGGACGGTGACGAGTACAGCACCACGTTCGCGCGGTTCCTCGGCGCGCCCTTCGAGGTGGAGCGCGCCGGGCACGGCGCCGAGGCGCTGGACCGCCTGGCTCGCGCCCCCTACGCGCTCCTCTTCCTGGACATGCGCTTCGATCGGCTCGATCCCTCGCTGCTGCTCGGCGACCTCGCCGGCACCACCGAGCGCTTCGACGGCGATCCGGTGCGCGCCCGCCAGTTCCTCGAGGCCCACCAGGGGACCTACGTGCTCGAGGCGATCCGGGCCGCCGGCCACCGGCTCCCCGCGCTCTTCTCCTACGACTTCGACGCCGAGCCCCGGCGCTGGGCGGTGATCGCCGGGCGTCACGCGCCGGTGGACTACCTGCCCGACAACGCGGCCCCCTCGGACATCCGGGCCCGACTCCTGCGACTGGCCGGCTCCACGGGGCGGTGAACGCGGGGCCGCACCGGCCGGCCCGGGAGGGCGCCGACGAGGAGCTCGCGCGCCGTGGCCCGCGCCGCGTCGCCCACCCGGGAGCCTCCGAGCATCCGCGCCAGCTCCTCCACCCGCTCGTCCGCGTCAAGGGCGGCCACCCGGCTGGTGGTGCGTTCCCCGACGTGGTGCTTGCTGACGTGGAGGTGGTGGTCCGCGCAGGCGGCGACCTGGGGCAGGTGGGTGATGCACAGGACCTGCCGATGCTCGGCGAGCGAGCGGAGCCGCGCCCCGATCGCCGCCGCCACCGCGCCGCCGACGCCGGTGTCCACCTCGTCGAACACGTGCAGGCCCACCGGACCCGCCTGCGCGAGCACCGACTTCGCCGCCAGCAGGACGCGTGAGAGCTCTCCGCCCGAGGCCACCTGACCGAGCGGGCGCGGCGCCTCGCCCCGGTTGGTGACGATGTGCAGCTCCACGTGCTCCCCGCCGTCCGGGCCCACGGCCGCGGCCGGGCGCACCGCCACGTCTACCCAGGCGTCCGACATGCCCAGGCCGGCCAGCTGCGCGGTGATACCGGCCCCCAGCGCCGTCGCGGCCGCCCGGCGTCGGGCCCCGAGGGCCGCGGCGCGCGAGTCCAGCTCCCTCCGGGAGCGGTCCCGCGCGACTTCCAGCTGCTCCAGGCGCTCGCCCGCCGCGTCGAGCTCCTCCGCCTCAGCGCGCAGGCGCGCCGCGGCGGAGGCCAGATCGTCCCCGTGCTTGCGCTGGAGGCGGCGGTGCTCGTGCTGGCGCTCCTCGAGCTCGGCACGGCGAGCCGGGTCGTCCCGGACGGCGCGCTGGTGCCGCTCCAGGTCCCGCGCGATGTCCACCACCTCCACCGCGGCGGCCTCGACGCGGTCGCGCAGCGGCTGCAGCGCCGGGTCCAGCCGCGCCGCGCCGTCGAGCTCGGTGCGGGCGCGGAGGAGCAGGCGGGCCGCCGTCGCCTCGACCCCGTCCAGCCGGTCGCCGACGCGCGCGCAGACGGTCGTGAGCTCCTCGGCGTGGCGCAGCCGGCGCAGTTCCGCCTCCTCGGCCTCGCCGAAGCTGGCGCGGTCCAGCTCGGCGAGCTGGAGCCGGACCACGTCCGCCCGGTCCGAGCGCAGGCGGGCCTGGAGCGCCTCCACCGCATCGGCGTCCGTACGCCAGGTGGACCAGGCGAGGGCCACCGCCGCCACCTCGGGCCCCAGGCCCGCGTAGGCGTCCAGGCAGGCGAGGTGCGCCGCCGGGTCCACCAGGGTGTGGTGCTCGTGCTGGGAGGAGATCTCCACCAGGCCCTGGGCCAGGGCCACGAGCTGCCCGCTCGTGCACAGCCGCCCGTTCACCCACGCGCGGCTGCGCCCGCCCGCCTCCACCACCCGCCGGAGCACCAGCTCCTCGTCCTCCTCCACGCCCAGGGCGCGCAGCCGCTCCCTGGCCCCCGGCTCGGCGCGCAGGTCGAACAGCGCCTCGACCTCCGCCCGCGGCGCGCCCACCCGCACCTGGTCCGGGCGGGCCCGCGCCCCGAGCACCAGTTGGAGGGCGGCGACAAGGACGGACTTGCCCGCCCCCGTCTCGCCGGTGAGCACGTTGAGGCCGCGACCGAACGCGATCTCCAGCTCGTCGATCAGGACGAGTGACTGAACACGCAGATGGGTGAGCATGCGGTCAGGTATGACCCGCGCACCAGGGTGTCAAGTGTTCAGGTCGCGACGTCGACCGGGCTAGCTGGCCGCGCGGGTGGGGTCGGGGATCTCGCCGGTGAGGTCCAGGCTCATCCGGAGGTACTCCTCGCCGTTGTCGTACTCGTTGGGGCTGGTGCCGACCTGCCGGAAGCCGAACCGGGTCTGGTAGACGGTGATCGCGCGGTGGTTCGTGGCGGCCACCAGCAGCCCCACGCTCCGGAACCCGTGCGCCTTGAGCTTCTCGAGCACCCCGTGCAGGAAGCGCGAGCCGAGGCCGTGCCCGCGCCACCCCGGCCGCAGCGCCATGTTGAAGATCATCGCCTCGTCGGGATCCTCGAAGCTGCGCATCGTGTGGATGGCGCCGATGATCAGCTCGTCCGCGGTGATGGTGTAGACCCGGCCGAAGCGCAGCATGGCCCCCAGCGTGTACCGGGAGAACGTGGGCTCCGAGTACGTGAGCAGGTCCAGATCCGTGAGCATCGGGATCAGCGCCGGGTCGTGCGCGCCGACCTCGTGCACCTCCAGCGCGTAGCCGGGCGTGCTCGCGGACCTCGTGAGGTAGTACCGCTCCATGGGGGCTCCGACTGATACCACGGATCGGCGGGCGCCTTCCGTGAGGGATTCGTCAGGGGCTGGGTGCGGCGGGGGCGGCCGGTGCGGCGCTCGCGGGGGCGGCCGGATCGGCGGCGACGGCGCCGCGGGGCGCCTTCGCCTCGATCCGGAGGTTGACCTCGTCCTTGATGAGGTCGTCCGGCTTGCCCGGGTACACGATGCCGAACTGCTTCCGATCGATCACGAAGTCGGCCTTGGCCACCACCTCGGCGTCGCTGACCGAGAGGGCGGCGGGGAAGCTGATCCGCTTCGGCACGCCGCGGAGGGTGAGGTCCCCCTCGACGGTGTGGGTGGCGCCGGGGAGCTTGGAGTCCGCCGGGGCGCCGGCGGTGATCGCGGAGCTCACGAAGGTGGCGTAGGGGTACGCGGCGACGTCGAAGAAGTCGGCGCTGCGCAGGTGGTTGTCCAGCTTCTCGATCCCGGTCGCGACGCTCGCCGTCTCGACCTCGAACCACACCCGGGCCACCGCGCCGTCCTTGAGCGCGACCTCGCCGCGCCAGTTGCCGACGGTGCCGTCGTGGCTCTTGGTGAGCTTCGCGCCCGTGAACCCGATGGTGCCGGTGGGCGTGAGCGCCTCGGCGCCGACCAGGGGCGCCACGTCGAGCCGTCCCTGGGGGGCGGCAACCGGGGCCTCGGGTGCGGGGGCCGGCGGGCTCACGGTGGCGACGGACTTGTCCTTGCCGGGGTCGGCGCAGGCGAGGAGGGCGAGGTAGACGAGCACGGAGGGATCCTGGGGTTCGCGCTGAGGTAGGCACGCGGGGCCCGCTGGCAACCGGATAGGATGAGGCATGGCCGTGGTCCCCCCGTCCGATCGCCTGGGCGCCCGCCGGGCCGCCTACATGGCTCACCTCGGCGAGGACGCCGCGCTGCTCTTCGGGAGCCGCGTACCGCACCGCAACGGGGACACCGAGCACCGGTACCGGCCCTGCTCGGACCTCTGGTACCTCACCGGGTGGGAGGAGCCGGAGGTGGCGGCGCTGTTCCGGCCCGGCGCGGAGCAGCCCTTCATCCTCTTCGTGCTGCCCCGCGACCCGGTCCGCGAGGTGTGGAACGGCCACCGGCTCGGCGTGGAGGGCGCTCGCGAGGTGCACGGCGCCGACGCGGCCTTCCCCATCCACGAGCTGGGTGCCCGTCTCGGCGAGCTGCTCCAGGGGTACGGCACGCTGCACTACGCGTTCGGCGACCCCGAGCGGGACCGCATGGTCTTCACCGCGGTGCGCGCCCAGGCGCGGGCCGCGGCACGGAACGGGTTGGAGGTGCCGCACCGACTGGTGGACGCCGGGCGTCTCCTCGCCGAGCTGCGGCTCAGGAAGAGCGCCGAGGAGGTGGCCACCCTGCGCCAGGCCGCGGCGATCACGGTGGAGGCGCACCTCGCCGCCATGCGCGCCGGGCGGCCCGGGGTGTACGAGTACGAGGTCGAGGCCGAGGTCGACCACCTGTTCCGGCGGCGGGGCGGCAACGGCCCGGGGTACCCCACCATCGTCGGCGCCGGGGTCAACGCCTGCGTGCTCCACTACGTGACCAACCGCTCCCCGCTGGGGCGCGGCCAGCTCTGCCTCGTCGACGCGGGCTGCGAGTTCCGGTACTACACCGCGGACGTCACCCGCACCTGGCCGGTCTCGGGCCGTTTCGAGCCGGCGCAGCGGGCCCTGTACGACGTGGTGCGGGCGGCGCAGCTGGAAGCGATCGACGCGGCCCGGCCCGGCCGGCCCTTCAAGGGGATCCACGACACCGCGGTCCGGGTGCTGACCGAGGGCATGGTGGAGCTCGGGCTGCTGGAGGGCGA
>Ga0172372_10002238_pt1 | contig 29613 bp, 30 predicted proteins | sample LakKiv5m_2_FD_114544 | JGI IMG/M metagenome (GOLD analysis project Ga0172372, IMG submission 114544) | Freshwater microbial communities from Kabuno Bay, South-Kivu, Congo - kab_092012_9.5m | ecosystem: Environmental > Aquatic > Freshwater > Lake | place: Democratic Republic of the Congo...
AACTGCTCGAGGGCTTTCTTTTTGAGTGCCTCGTACTCTTCATTTCTGTTTTTCATGGTCTGTGTATTTAAAGGTAGATTTTTACTCTCTTCTTTAAATAGCACAGTTCATTTTACAGTCTCTTACACTCCCATCGGAGAGGCTTTCTTAGTTCAATTACTTTTTCTTTTCCTTTTTCGATCCTACGAAATCGTAGCGCTTCTTCTCTTTGTCCTTTTTCGAAAGGACTACATTCCCTTCTATTCCGTATCCGTCAACAGTTCCGGTCACTTTCACCAGTTCATCCATCTTATTCACGTACTCGCCTTCAAACTCAACATAAATTGTTTCCTCTTCCGCACCTTCTTCGGTATACGCACTATCAACGGTAAACTCAATCGGAATATTCTCTGCACCCATTTCTTTGCCGATCAATTTACACTTGAACTTCCCGCCTTTGAAAGTTATTTCTTCCTGAGTTCCGGCTTGCGATTTCCCTTTCTTCACCAAACTCATGGTTACTTTATAAACATGTCCTTCCAAAGCCGTTGTATCGCCTCCTGTCATTGTGAAGGAACATGCGAACACGAAAATTAGACCGGGGATGATGAATCTGCTGATGTTTTTCATAGCGTAATAACGAAGTTTGGTTTCAAAAGTAACGGTTTGATCCGCATTTTCGAAATCTAATCCAATTATCGCGCCATTGTCTATTCCCGTTCTATTGATCTTATCTTTGTGATTCATGGAAATGTCGTCTATTCCGCTCGCAGAACGTATGCGCCCGTCATCGCTGGACACATATGTCGGTCAGAAGCATCTGATCGGCGAAGGTTCTGTATTGCGTAATGCGGTGCTTTCAGGTAACATCCACTCCATGATCTTCTGGGGTCCGCCCGGCGTTGGCAAAACCACCTTGGCGCAGATTCTGGCGAAACACCTGAAGCGACCATTCTATTCGCTTTCCGCAATTCAAGCAGGTGTGAAAGACATCCGCGAAGTGATAGAAAAAGCGCGCGGACAATCTTTCTTCGGTGCCAATCTTCCTGTACTGTTCATCGATGAAATTCATCGCTTCAGTAAATCGCAGCAGGATTCTTTACTTGGCGCAGTAGAAAAAGGAATTGTTACGCTTGTGGGTGCCACAACGGAGAATCCTTCGTTCGAGGTAATTCCGGCTCTATTGTCAAGGTGTCAAGTGTACGTGATGAAGCATCTCGAACGTGAAGATCTTGAACAGTTACTGAACGTTGCTGTTACACTTGACGAAGCGCTAAAATTGCGAGGTGTAGTAATAACGGAAACTGAAGCTTTGCTTCGTATTTCCGGTGGCGATGCGCGTAAACTTCTTAATGCTCTGGAGCTTGTTGCTTCTGCTTTGCCTGATGGTAAAACGGAAATCACCAACGAACATGTTCAACATGTTATTCAGCAGAATCTTGCGTTGTACGATAAGAACGGCGAACAGCATTATGATATTATTTCTGCTTTCATCAAGTCTATTCGTGGAAGTGATCCCAATGCCGGAGTATATTGGCTCGCCCGTATGCTTGAAGGCGGAGAAGATCCGTTGTTCATTGCGCGACGTTTGTTGATTCTGGCAAGCGAAGACATTGGAAACGCCAATCCGAATGCACTTTTATTGGCAACAGCAACGTTCAATGCGGTGCACACGATAGGAATGCCTGAATCGCGCATAGTGCTTGCACAATGTGTAACCTATCTCGCTTCTTCACCGAAAAGTAATGCGTCTTACATGGCTATCGGACAAGCGGAAGAATTGGTTCGCGGTACCGGAAATCTTCCTGTACCTGTGCATTTGAGAAATGCTCCGAACAAGCTTATGAAAGACATTGGTTACGGCGATGATTACAAATACAGTCATTCTTTCACCGGCAATTTTGCGGCACAGGAATATTTGCCTGATAGGTTAGCAGGAAACCGTTTGTATAATCCGGGAGAAAATGCCCGTGAAAACGAGTTGAGATCTTATCTGAAGAAGTGCTGGAACGAAAAGTACGGTTACTGATTCAAAGGATGATCTGTTCCTGAATTCTTTTCTTCTTCGATCGGGTGCGGAATATACTCGAACACGAAAATGTATACCAGAGCTACAATTAATCCGCCTGCTGCTTGTTCAATAACCTGCCAAATAATGTCAAGTAACAAATACTTCAAGTCTATTCCCGAATTAAAAGTTACACCAATTACCAACGCAACCATATAAAGAATCATACCTAAAGCCGCACCTGCAGCCAATCCTCTTGGAATTGGTTTCTGAGAAATTCGATCCAGAAATTCCGCAATGAAAATACGGGTCAATAAGAATCCTGAAACCAAATAGACAACCGCTGCAGAGATTAGGTAAATCTGAAAAGGATAGGTAAGCTTTGCATAGTCGTTGAGCACTACTCCATGCCATAAGTACGATAGACCGAACATTGCCAATGACGACAAAATCCAACCAATCATAAAACGCTTACCGTACTTTACTTCCATAAACAAAAACACTGCAAATATACGGCGATTCGGTAAAATTGTTTCCCGGGGCCTGAACAATTAAGAACCAACGATAATCGTGTATTCAAATGCATGCTTTCACCTATCTTCGTAAGAGTATGAAAAAGTACAAATCACTATTCTTTGGATTGTCGATCGCAGCTGTTTTTGTATTCTCTTGCAAGAGAGAAGAGCTGTTCTGGGATTTGGATTTAACCGTCCCTGTAGCGTACGGCTCATTCGGTATTGACGATTTAATTACAGACTCTTTGATAACGGAAAACGCTGACGGATCGCTTAGAATCGTATACCATACTTCCGTTCCCGGCATCGACGATGATTCATTATTTGCCATTCCCGATACAACATTACTTTACAATTACAGTTTACCGTTCGGTACAACCACGGTGTATGAAGGGACATTTCTTACGCCGACAACACCGTCGCAAACAGCTTATGGGTTGGCTCCGATTCAGTTGGTATACGGAACTCTGGAAAAGGGGAAGATGAAAGTCCACCTGAGAAACGACATTCAGAAACGCGTAATTGTTATTTACCGGATAACCAGCGCTACTTTGAATGGAAACCCCTTGGAAGTAATTGATACATTACCTCCTGCTCCATCTCCTACCGTAGGTTCCGTAACCGATCTTGAAGTGAATCTTGCCGGATATGAGCTCAATTTTACGGGTATAGCAGGTGATCGCGTAAACACTTTGATCACACTGTTCACAGCTCAAATTGACCCTACGGATATAGGTGCTCAGGTAATTACCCCACCAGATTCGGTTTCTGCGGAAATTCAGTTGGAAGGTCTTCGTCCTTCCTTCATTCGTGGCTACTTCGGAAGCGAACTTACGCGTGTCGGTCCCGATGAATCCTATATTTCCTTCTTCTCCAAAGTGCAATCAGGTTCGCTCGGATTGGATTCGCTGCGCATGAAATTTACTGTAGAGAATTATGCGGGCGTTGATCTGCGTTTTACGGTAAACAATCTTTGGTCACGAAGTCAGAGAACTGGACAGACCTTGTATCTCAATCATCCAATTGTTGGGACGAGCACAAACATTAATCGTGCAGCATATTCTTATTCATATCCTCCAAGTATTCCGCAAATCAATTCATGGACATTTGACAATTCAAATTCAAACATCGTGGATATGATGGAAATTATGCCCGAATTCCTGGGGTACGACTTTTCAATTTACACGAATCCTCTCGGGAATGTATCGGGGAATAACGACTTCCTGTTCACGCAATTCGGAATCAATGCATCTTTTGATATAGATCTGGCGGTGAATTTTTATGCTGACAATATTGTGCTTGTGGACACGGTAGATGTGGATTTCAGCGGAGTAGAAAAGAATACTGTTCAAAATGGCATTCTCACAGTTTATGCCAATAACGGATTTCCATTTGATGCCGGCGTTCAAATCTATATGCTCAGTGAAACAAACAGTATCATCGACTCGTTAGTTGCGCCACCGGGGACGGTATATTCTGCACCACTTGGGAATAGTGGCGGTTACTTTTTCGCGAATGGAAGTACAAACTCAATCGTGAAGATACCTTTGAATGAAGCTCAAACTACTTCTTTACTTGCTTCAACCAGATTGTTGCTTCGTCCGCGTTTCCACACCGGCACGGCTCCGTCGTTTGTGAAAATATTCTCAACAAACCGCATTGCACTCAACATCACTGCTGATTTCGAATACCGCGTCAATAATTGATTATGAAGAAATTTTTTGTGCTGTTCGTATTGTGCTGCAGTAATGCAGTTGGTTTCTCACAAAATTTCATGAGTGAAAATCACTTCATGGCTGGTGATCCCGGGTATGATACGGTTACAGGAAAACGTAAAATGGTTGTCGCAATTCATGGCAATCTTTTGTACGGTTCAGACGGAGTCAATACAGGATTTCTGAATCAAATCTACCGCGGTGGCTTTTTAGACTCAACTTACATTGCAAAAAATGCCAACGGATTGCTTAATGTAAACCGTGCCGGTGCACAATATGACGCAGGTGTAAGTTTCGGAATTTCTTTGAAAGACACATCGCAAAGCTTGATTCAATTCAGCCTGCGCCGACGATTCAACCTCACATCGCGCTTTTCAGACGACGCTTTCCGTCTCGGATTTCAGGGTAATACCCGATTCAAAGGAGAAGAAGCAGATTTCAGCAGAACAGGTTTCCGTGCGATGAGTTGGACTCAACTTCAGGTGGGATATTATACAAGAGAAACGAATAACACGTATATCAACGTTGCGGTTTCAGGACTAGCGGGACATTCCTATAATGAAGCGTGGATAGAATACGGGAAATTGTTCACTGATGGATCCGGAACTTCACTTACGGGTGGCGCATACGGTGATTTCTATTCGTCAGATACATCTTCAACGAAGTCATTCAGCGTAAATGGCGTTGGACTATCAGTCGACGTTTCCTGGATGAAAAAACGTACGCTTCGCAATGGGGCAGATTATTTGCGAATTGAATGTCAGGATTTCGGTTTTATCAATTGGAACAGCAAAACAGTGCATCGAAAAATTGATACAACGGTTTACTATCAGGGCGTTGATATTTCCGAATTTATTTTGAATCCACAAATCAATGCTGATATACCCAAGGAAAGTGATGTAATCAAAACCGATTCAACATCAAAATACCTGAGCAGTTATTTACCCGCAGTGTTTCGTGTATCGTACACACGTGTAATCGGAGACAAGCATGCAATTAAAATAAGTGGTTCTGCCCCATTCTGGACATACGCTTTACCATATGGCTCGTTGACTTACCGCTACACTTTCATTAAAGCGAAGGCAATGGTTTCCGGAGGAATTGCCTACGGAGGTTATGCGAAGTTGCAGGTGCCTCTTAAAGTGTATAAAGTGTTTCGCGAAAGTTTCATTGTTGAAGCCGGATCGTCCAATATAGTATCTCTTGTTTCTCCCGATCAATTCACAGGTAACGGTGTTTATTTTAAAATCAGTTATACGCTATGAGAAACTGCGCAACTTTACTTTTCACCTTACTGCTTCTTTGCTCACTGAACGCACAGGCTCCGTTGATGTGGCAACAGGTTTACGGTGGCACTGCTATTGAAAAAGGATATGGAGTGCGCTCCTGTCTTGATCAAGGTTATATAGCCGTTGGAACTACTTCAGCGTTTGGACCAACTGACGGATACATTGTACGTACAGATAGCATTGGACTTGTCATGTGGTCTAAATTTTACGGTGGTATCAACATCGATATTATCCGCTCTGTTGAATTGCTTCCCGATTCCGGTTTCATCGTTGCCGGATATACGAATTCATATGGTCATGGCGGTTATGACGGATGGCTTATGAAAATTGACAAGTACGGAGATACGTTGTGGAATAAATATATTGGTGGGAATGATTGGGATTTCTTCAACGACGTGGAAACAACACGAGATAGCGGGTTTATTTGTGTCGGTTCTACTTTTGTCAATGGTAGTGAAGACCTGTACATCGTGAAGTTTGATAAGTACGGAGATACCGTCTGGTCGCGTACATATGGCGGCAACCGAACTGAACAGGGACACGAAATTGTACAAACAGAAGATACTTTGTACGGAGTTGCTGCGTACACGGAAAGTTACAATGATACATTAGGTGATAGTTGGATTCTGTATATGCAACAAAACGGTGATACCATTTGGACCAGAACAGCAGGTTATGCTTCTACAGAAGATCATGCTTTCGGAATTGCATACGATTCAATTGTAAATACCTTTTTCATTTGCGGAACCTACTCGCCTGCCGGCAACCTAGGCGGATATTGGTCAGGATTACTTTACAACGGGACGAATTGGGTTAACTATACATCCAACGGGGCCAACGAAGAAGGCTATTACAGTATGATAAGTCAGCATGGACTCACATTATTCGCTTGTGCCGGAACCAACGGAACTACCGGAGGCGGAGGTTATGATATGGCAATATTTTCATCTCATAACGGTTGGGCAACAAATACACAGGGAACTGTTGATCAGGATGAAGCGTTTGATATTGATTTCACTCATGACGGAGGATTTATTCTTTGCGGATATTCTGAAGGTTATGGAAGTTTACTACCGAATCTTTATCTGGTTAAAACGGATACCGTTGGTGTCTCAACCAATTTTGTAGGTATCAGTGAAGGCGAAATCATTACTCCGCAAATCGGAAGACTGAGTATTTACCCGAACCCGGCAAATGAAAATGTGAATTGCACAATGACTTTGAGCGAGACTGAAGATGTACAATTTCTGATGTATAATTCCCTTGGTGAAATGGTATCTGAGTTTAAAATCGAGGCGAACCAGTTCAATGAATTACATTCTGCAACACTGCAGATCAATACTTCTGCATTGCCGGCGGGAATATATTATTGCACAGTGCTGAGCGATAATGGCACACTCAACAGTGAAAGATTAATTATTACGCGATGAAGATCAAAACCACCTCTATAAAGCAAACCGCCACAATTCCTGCATCAGCCAACAGGTTTACAACGCTTTGATGAATTCGGAAATTCACTCGGCATTCACAGGTGCAAAAGCAGTGATCGGTAAAAAGGCAGGAACCTACTACTCCGCTTACGATGGATGCATCGTAGGAAAAACAATTGAGCTTGAAGCCGGCAGGAAAATCGTCCAAACGTGGATTGCAATGGAAGATAAATGGCCTGAAGGACATGAATCACTTATCACATTTCGTTTTTCAGAAAAAGGAGATAAAACGCTTATCTCCTTCGTTCATGAAAATGTTCCGATCGTCATTGCGAAAAACTTCGTCAGCGGTTGGAAAGATTACTATTGGAATCCGCTGAAACGTTATTTCACGAAGTAATTGTCAACGCGTGTGATAGCGCACTAATCCTTCCATGGGCGATTGAACGCATTCCGCTTCCTGAAAGCCGTTCCATCGCAAAAGCCCGTTTAACTCTTCACGAAAGTGAAATGCAATTGACCCGGTCAATCGGATCGGCATTACTTTGGCTTCTTTGTAACCCGAAAGATGTGAACGGATAAATCCCGTAAAGTTCTCGCGTATTACTTCATTCACTGCTGCCTGATTGCGGTGTCGTCCGATGTATTCACCGAATGCAGCAAGAAAGCGATTCGGATAAGGATCGCGATATACACGTTTGATAATTGCATCTTTATCAATCGGAAACTCTGCGTAAAAATCTTTCATCAAACTGTCGGGAAGTTCGCCATAGAGTAATTTACGAATGAACATCTTTCCGAGGACAGCGCCGCTTCCTTCATCACCGAGGATAAATCCCAATGAAGGGCGCTGCTCTGTAATTTTCTTGCCGTCAAAAACACAGGACGACGCACCTGTTCCGAGAATTCCTACAATTGATTTTTCTCCCGCACTTAACGCGCGTGCAGCACCGATAATATCGGTTTCAATTTCGGTTTGTGCTGAAGGAAAAATTGCGCCCAAAGCTTCAGTTAATACAGCTTTGCCGCGATCACTTCCGCAACCTGCTCCGTAAAAGTGAATCTTGTCTGCACGATATTTTCGTAATTCACTCTTGTGCAACATGGTTGCAATCGCATCTTCATCCGCTTGATTCGGATTAATTCCTTCCGTGAAAACAGAATGTGATACAATTCGATCTTCAATGAATGTCCACTCCGTTTTGGTAGAACCGCTGTCGGCAATCAGTAACTGCATACACTAAAGTACCGGAAATGAAAACGGCCGCAACCATGGATTGCGACCGTTATTAACCATGGCGGTTTAATATCCTCAGTTCGAATTAAAAAGGAAGTGATTCGGCGTCACAATATTGTTGCGAATCGCAAACATCATCAAGCCGGCTGTATTGTTTACACCCAATTTGGCCATAATATTTTTACGATGCGTCGTAACCGTATGTGCACTGATGAAAAGCTTATCCGCAATTTCCTTATTCGTCAGGCCTTCCGCAACCAAACGGATAATTTCAGATTCACGCTGCGAAATGCGAATACCATCACACACAAACTCAGACGCAGGCAAAGCTTCATCCGGATTCTGAACAACCTGACTTAAAATCTTACCGCAAAAAAATTGTTCGCCGGCATGCGTAGAGCGAATTGCATCCGCAATCTCATCTTCTTCGCACTCTGTCAGCAGAAAACTGGTGACTTCCGATTTCAATGCCTCGGAAATATCAGATCGATTCGGCATGGAAGAAACCGAGAGAAAAGACGCATTAGGAAACATTGATCGGTATTGACTCATACTTTGCAATCCGGTTTCAGGATCTTTGAAGTTGAAAATAACAACATCAACTTCGGAACCGCGTTCTGTACCGATTTCCTCAATTCGTGATCCGGAACAAATCAATTTGAAGTCCGAATTCTGACGAACGAGCATTTCAAGCCCTTTCTTGGTTAGAAAAATATTGTGAATCAGTGCGATACGTGTATTCATGTTTATTTAGACTAATTTTAAATAACACGACAAAAATACACGTGTAAACGACACATACAAATGACAATCGTCTGTTTTTGAAAAAGATTTTAACCACTGATTTTTAATCAGATTTGGAACAATTTGCCCTCATCGGCAATCTCCGTATTCGCAAACTCCGATTTTGCTTCTGCCAGTAAAGGCTCCATATCATTGTATCTCACCGAAAAGTGACCGATTGCGAGCTTTTGAACTTTAGCCGTTCTTGCAATGATGCCGGCTTCTTTTGCTGTTGAATGTGCCGTCTTCTCTGCTCTATCAAGAAGTTCATGAAGGAAAGTAGCTTCGTGATAAAGCAAATCCACACCTTCAATCTGTTCTGCAACTCTCAAATCAAATCGTGTATCCGAACAGAAGGCATAACTGCGCGATCTTGACTGAGGTAAAGTGTAATCTTTGGACAGAAATACACGTCCGTTTTCATCGGTGAAATTATCACCCGATTTCAAGGTGAAATAGGCCTGAACAGGAACCTTATCTTCCGTTATTCTGACTTTATCAAGTGAAAGCAATTTCTTCTTCTCACGAAAGAGAAATCCGCAACACGGAATTCTGTGGTGGAGAATGACAGTTGTAACAGTAATCTGGCTGTCTTCGTAAATCATTTCCGGAACCTCCGGATTCAGCTCCACCCACTTCACAGGATAATTAAGTTCAGTTGCCGAGATACTTAATTGCACCTCGATAATTTCCTGCAAACCTTTCGGAGAATAAATGACGAGTTCCTTCTTGCGTCCGAGAAGTTGCATGGAACTGATCAAGCCCATCAATCCCAAATAGTGATCGCCATGCAAATGACTGATGAAAATATGATTGATGCGTTGAAAACGCACCTTGTATCTGCGCAATTGAATTTGCGCACCTTCTCCGCAGTCGATTAAGAAAAACCGCTCAGATACATTAAGCAGCTGAGCGGTCGGAAATCTTCTGGATGTAGGGGTTGCGGAACTGCTTCCCAGTATTGTTACTTCAAATCTTGAAGACATCAATGCGACACTGTCATGCGGCGTGTGATGACGCTGTTACCTGAACGGAAAGTGTACAGATATACTCCTGCAGGCAGATCACCTGTAGCCAAAGTATAACGTGTTTCACCTTTCATTGCATAAATGTTTACCTGACGAACATTCTCTCCGAGAATATTGTAAAGTGTAAACTGAACATTTCCTGTGTTCGGATTGTTGATCACAAACTCAGTGTTTTTGTCAGCAGGGTTCGGTGCATTCTGACTAACAGCAAAATTTACGTTTGCCATAGCAGGAACATTGTTAGCAGCCTGGATTACCACTTTAAATCCTGTGAAGGTTGTAGGGAAAGCTGTAGGAACACTGAACACGTCAACGTTTGCAGTTGCATAAATGATAATCGGATATACTCCGTTTCCTTGCGGACCGCCGTTCTCCTGTCCGGGTTGTGCTGTACCGGTAAGACCTGCGCAACCGTAACTTCCACCAGGGAAAACACCGTTGGAAGGATTCATGTTGTAGGTGAAGTTCGCAGGGATACCAACGATACTGTCAATGGTTACATCGATAAATGGAAAAGTTCCAAGCGCCGTTGTTGTATCAGGAGAAACGTGAAACTGGATATCCGTTACATATGGAACACCAACTGTTGCAGGAGGAAGATTTTGAACGGTGTCAGGAACAAATCCGTAATCGGTTGGACTTGTAAATACGCTTGAATTTATCGTACACTGTGCGTAAGCACCGATTGTAACAATTGAAAAAGCAAGGAGTGTGTAAAGTTTCTTCATAGTTTGGGATGTTAATCATTATTTAATTCAACATCGGAGGCAACAACCATGTCGATGGCGTCCGGAATTGAGACGGAGATTTTGAGAATTGTATCGAGTTGAGAAATGTTAATCAGTTTTTTAACGGGTTCCTGCAAACAGGAAAGAACCAGCGCGCCGTTTGAGTTTTTACAGAGACGATTTGCAACGAGAATTGAACTCAATCCGGATGAATCGCAATAACGCGTTTCTCCTAAATCAATGATCAGATTTCTTACTCCGTCTGCACTCAGCACCACAAGTTCCGACTTCAATGCAGGAGCAACTTGAGTATCCAGCTTATCCGCCGTCACTTTGATCAGTGTGTACCGATCGCCTCTTTCTATTGTGAATGGTAAACTCATACAAAACAAAAATAGTGTTTTTGTTCAGAAAATCCTCAATTTTCTGTGCGGGAGGCTAAAAGGTACAAACAGGCCATACGAACAGCTACTCCGTTTTCAACCTGGTTGAGGATAATTGAATGCGAAGAATCCGCCACTTCACTTGTTATTTCCACGCCCCGATTAATCGGACCCGGATGCATGATGAGAATGTCTTTCCCGGTTTCTTCAAGCATAGGCAAGGTCAATCCGAATTGCATGGTGTACTCGCGAAGTGATGGAAAAAATTTGATATCCTGGCGTTCCAATTGAATGCGAAGAATATTTGCTACATCACACCATTTCAATGCTTTACGCAAATCATGCTCAACCTTCACTCCAAGACTTGAAATGTACTTTGGAATCAGTGTGGAAGGTCCGCAAACCATCACTTCTGCGCCCATTTTCTTGAGCAGATAAATATTGGAAAGTGCCACACGTGAATGCAGAATATCGCCAACAATTGCAATTTTTTTGCCGCGCAAATCTCCGAGTCTTTCACGTATCGAGAAGGCATCCAACAACGCTTGAGTAGGATGTTCGTGAGCTCCGTCGCCGGCGTTAATAATACTCGCATTGATGTGTCTGGACAGAAACATACACGCACCCGGATTCGGGTGACGCATGACTACCATATCCACTTTCATCGCAAGAATGTTGTTTACCGTGTCAATCAGCGTTTCCCCTTTCTTTACCGAAGATGTAGACGCTGAGAAGTTAACGGTATCTGCAGAAAGTCGCTTTTCAGCAAGTTCAAATGAAGTTCGCGTTCGCGTCGAGTTCTCGAAGAAAAGATTGGCAACTGTAATATCGCGCAGAGATGGCACTTTCTTGATCGGGCGATTGATCACGTCTTTAAATTGAACGGCAGTATCCAGAATAAGCTGAATATCTTCAGGCTGCAATTGCCGGATTCCGATAATATGATTTACGCTAAGACGCTTATTCATTCGCTGATCTTTTGCATGAGCCAAACATGATCTTCTCCGCCTGTTTCCTTCCAATCGACCTTTACATTTTCCGATGCAACAGTATCAACCGTTCTTCCAACGTACTTTGCCTGAATCGGTAAATTGCGACTGAAACGGCGATCTATCAACACGAGCAATTCCACATCTTTCGGTCGTCCGAACGCCATCATTGCATCGAGACCGGAACGAATCGTTCTACCTGTGTATAAGACATCATCAATTAAAATCACATTCATGTCTTCAATAATGAAGTCAATATGTGTTTTATTCGGGACGAGATCTCTCCGACGGAAATCATCACGGTAAAAAGTAACATCTAATTCACCGAAACGAACATCGTGTTTAAGAATGCGGCACAATGTGTCGTGAATTCTACGGGCAAGAAGCGTTCCTCGCGGTTGTAATCCTATGATAGCTGAATTGGAAAAATCGTCATGAACTTCGATCAATTGGTGACAGAGTCGATTGATCGTGATCTCTAATTGTTGCGGAGTAATAAGAAGCCTTGGTGCCATAACCGGTGCGCTCCGACGGATGCATGCAAAGATAAGAACAAAAATCAGGGCTTATTAACGAGTTATCAACGGATCAACTTTCCGGTTTGGTTGTCGACCCAAATGCTGTCGCGTTTCCCTTTTCGACCTTGAATTGGAAAATCGAAAAACAGAACTGAAACCGGATAAATCTTAGGCACGTCAAATTTCTTATATCGCATTGATGTTGTTTCATAGAGAGAGTCGTGCAACCATATTCCATGCCCGTCATTTGCATTCACTTTGCAGATTCTTCCCAATGTGCTGAGGTAGAGATAGCCGTCACACAGAACAGGAACTCCCGGATCAGGAGCATTGTACTTAATTTTCCACTCTGCATCAGTATTTCCCGTTTTGAAACGACAGACGTTACTCTTAAGACCTTCATACGTGGTTTCCTGCCAACAAACTACGTATTCATTATCCGGTAAAGGCAATAAATAAACCTTATCAATGATGTAATGAACTTTAAGATCAACAAGCAGTTCGCGGTTTTTTCCGGTTGTATCAGACCGTTCAATTTTTCCTTTCGAACTGCAAAAGTAAATGTGATCACCAATCCTCCTGAAAAAATTAAGATCAGCACGCTCACGAACGGGTTGCAAGATAATTCCCAACTCAATGTCTTTTCGCGAACTGTCACTTTGCTCGTTCACCTGATTCAACGAATCGAGGTTAATCGCTTTTGTAATTTCCACAGGTTTTTGTCCGCACGACATCAACATAACCACAAGCAACGGCAACAGTAAAGGAGACCGGAAATTCATGAAGCAAATTTAGGAACAGAAAGTGTAGACCCGACGCAGGTGACAAATGAAATCAATGTTGATTTCTGTTGTGCATACTACGCATGTAAATGAATTGTTCGAATCGCTGCTTAATGGTTACAGCCAATTCATAATCGCTTGCATTTTTCAGATATGATTCCGGCATATTCAAAAACGAAATAAATGCGTCGAAATCGCTTTCCGGCAGATTTATTACGCCTGCTCTGTTGTAAACACGAAACAGATCTTTCAATACTGCGTTGGTGCGGTCTCGATTCTCGAGTTCGGCAACTAAGGCTTTCGATTGACCTTCACGACTGAAACGTTCGTACAAGAACGTAATCGGGCTTGCTACCGCATCCGTAACGCCTTCCGTAGTACGTGTAGGTTGAACACCTAGTCCTTGTCTGTCCTGACGAATTACTTTTAAATCTTTCACCGGAAATACTGTAACTGGATTGAGTTCGTTGGCACGCATCGACAGTGCAACGCGTATATGGTATTCTTTACGGAACACGGAATCTGTGAAGCAATATCTTACATGATTATATCCGCCCGAAGTCACCAGGAAAGTATCCGTTTTTAATCCTGAAATGGTGAAATTGCCTCCCGGCAAAAAGGCATGTCCTGTTCCAGTTCGTTTGTTCACCACAATCGGAGCCGGTGTGGCCAAAGAATCATTGAGATCGTAAATTGAGCCGCTGAAGGTTATTTCCGCAACCGAAGGAACACCTTGCGCATGAAGATGAATCGAAAGAATAAAGCAGATTGCAGCACAACAAATTCTCATCAGTTTCGATCTTTCACCCATTTATACACTCGTGGACGACCGCCGGAATTTGTTTTACGTTTCGCGTCCGATTTCCTGCTTCTATCCCAGTTCTTCGCTTTCAATCCGTATCTGATTCCAAATGTGTACTGTGCGTCAATTATACCGAATACCACTTTAGGATCAGACGCAAATCGCAAACGAAAGTTGCCAAAAGCCATCAATTTTTGCTTCATAAATCCATAGCTGAAACCCCAACCGATATTTCCGGTAAGGAATCTGTCATTGAGCAATTTCCCGATGTAATAATGATAATTGTCATTCAGGTTCGGTCCGATATAATAACCTTTCCAGTCTGTGTATCCGCCACCGAACAGCAAATCAAAATGCAGATTTGTTTCACCGAGTTTCATTAGAAAAAACCCGTTCACTTCCGCATTCCACGATTGAATATCATCCAGTGAAAATGCCTGATGACGGAATTGTCTGCCGAATGATCCTTCGATACCGAACCATGGAGCAGTGCGCCACAAAACGCCAACACCTATTCCGCTTTTGAAAACCCCTCGAGTTTCATAGCGATTGTTAATCAGTGAATAGGTGTATCCTGCATGCGCACTCAAAACGGGCGGATTGTAAGCATTTTCTTTCGAATTCGACTTACCGGTTGCAACGCCTTGAACTGGTGTTTGTCCCATCAAATTCATTGCCGTAATCAATGAAAACGAAGTAAGTATGAGTTTCAGTTGGTGCATACTTTACGAAGGTAATGATTATAGACGGCAGCCGAACGAAGATTGAAGCAGCACTTCACAACTGGTAGGTATATTCGGTTAATTCACAGAATTATCAGGTAAAATCGGTCAATAATCGAAAAAAGGCTATTTTTGCTTTTATCACTTACTAACCACCTATGAAGAAACTTACGTTTCAAAGTGTAGCTGTTGCTGCATTTGCTTTCTCAATTATCGGTACTTCCTGCGGAGGTGATCCAGAAAATAATAGTAATACTGATTCGGGAACAACTGATACAGTTGCAACTGAGATGGTTGTTACTGAAGACATGATTGGTGTTCCTTCGCCAAGTGACATGTTTGAGTTCATGAAAACGCTTGGGCCGAAATCAGGAGATGGAAATCTTCTCAATCCAATCGAAAATGAGAAGAAGTACGGAACGAAAAAATCGCAAGCGTTGAATCTGGGAATCTATTCCGCGGATTTGCTTTATGCCTCAACTTTTGATGTTAAAGATAAAGTACTCGGATATTTCGGTACGTGTATGCGTATGGGAACAACCTTGCAAGTGTCAACTGGATTGACGGACAAAGACAAAGACCGCATTTCCAGAAATACAGGGAACCCGGATTCATTGATTATGGTTGGAAACGACCTCTATCTGTCTACTTTCAACAACCTCAATGAAAATGGACGCGGTCCGGAACTTAGTTTGATGCTTGCGGGCGGATGGATTGAAAGCGTTTATCTGTCATGCGCGATGGTTAAGGATTTTGAGAAGGATAAGGAATTGGCTAACAAGATTGCTGATCAGAAATATTCGCTGGATAACTGTCTTGAATTCATGTCTAAGAATGATAGCAATGAAGATGTGGCATCCGTTTTGGTACAGATGAAAGAACTCAAAATCATGTTCGATGCAATTGGTTCTGCGAAGGTTGAAGCACCAAAGCAGGATGGTAAACGCATGAAGATCGGAGGTGGCGAGAAAAAAGAAATCACCAAAGAACAATTCGAAGCTATTCGCAAGAAAGTGGAAGAAGTTCGTAAATCATTCGTTGAAGGAAACTAAGAATCAATCAAGAACTACCATGAAAAAAGTAACCTCTGTTCTAATGATCGCAATCCTTGTGGGATTGCACATTCAGTTGCCGTCGCAATTGCCATGCAGCAACTTCCACCGTCAGGCCGGATGCAGTCAGGCATCGGAAGAAGGATTCCGTTATAATTCTCAGTCACGAAGCGGTCTTTTCGCTCGCGGAACAACTTCTAAGTTGAAAGCGGTATTCTACGCCGGAATGGATTATTCAATCACACTTTGTCCTGATGCGGCATTGGGTACGGATATTCAATTCACACTAACTGACGCGGTAGACGGAACCTTGATTTACGATAACGCAACAGACAACAAAACACCGCACATGGAGTTTTCTTGTGAAACTACTCGTAACATGTTCATTACAGTTATTATTGCCGGTGGAGCTGTAAAAAAGGGAAGAGCCGAAGATGGCGCTTGTTTAGGTATATTGATCGAACAGATGGTTACGCCTAAAGTTGGCTTTTAACCGTTCGTCATTTTAATATTTCTTACCCCCGATTCGTACTACCACGGATCGGGGTTTTTGTTTTTCTTTGTTATCCACAAATTAAATATGAAAAAGACCATTATTATACTCAGCCCGTTAGTTGCAGCAGCATTTCTTTTTACAGCAGCCGGTGAAGACAAACCGAAAAAATGGGACGTCACTAATCCTCCAGGCGATTACAAAGAAGTTGAATTCACAGTTTCAGAAGGAACGTGGATGAACCTCGACATAAGTCCTGATGGAAAAACAATTGCGTTTGATCTGCTTGGCGATATTTACACAATGCCGGTAACCGGCGGACCGGCAAATGCAATTCAAAGCGGACACGCATGGCAATGCCAGCCCCGATTCAGTCCTGATGGAAAGAACATCTCTTTCACATCTGATGCCGGTGGCGGAGATAACATCTGGTACATGAAAAACGACGGTACAGATGCAAAACAAATTACTACAGAAAACTTCCGCTTGTTAAATAACGCAACGTGGACGCCCGACGGTCAATACATTGTTGCACGAAAGCACTTCTCCTCTACCCGTTCCTTAGGAGCCGGAGAAATGTGGATGTATCATATCACGGGTGGCGACGGAATACAATTGACAAAAAAGAAGAATGCTCAGCAAGATGTGAATGAACCGAGCATTTCACCTGACGGTCGTTACGTTTATTACAGTGAAGACATGTATCCGGGCGGATATTTCCAATACAACAAGGATCCGAACAATGAGATATATGCCGTAATGCGCTACGATACACAAACCGGAGAATCTGAATATGTAACTGGCGGACCCGGAGGTGCATGCCGTCCACAGATTTCACGTGATGGAAAACAGCTTGCGTTTATTCGTCGCGTTCGCACGCAAACAGTTCTTTTCATTCGTGATCTTGCTACAGGAGAAGAATGGCCGGTGTACGACAAGTTGAGCAAAGATCAGCAGGAAGCATGGTGCATCTTCGGTGTTTATACAGGTTTCAACTGGATGCCCGACAATAAGAATATCATTATCTGGTCGCAAGGCAAAATTGTGAAACTGGATGTAAACACCTTGAAGGCTGAAGAAATTCCCTTCACTGTGAAGAGCAAACACAAAATTTACAAAGCACTTCGCTACGAACAGAATCCTGCACCGGAAGAATTTACAGTAAAAATGGTGCGCCATGCAGTAACTTCTCCTGACGAAAAAACATTGGTATTCAATGCAGCCGGTTATCTCTGGAAGAAATCATTGCCTGATGGAAAACCTGTACGTTTAACCAACGGTACGGATTTCGAATTTGAACCCAGCTTCTCTGCAGACGGTTCCAAATTGGTTTATGTAACCTGGAATGATGAACAAACCGGTGCAATTATGAGTATCGACGTGAAAGGTGCCGGGAAGCCTGTAAAGCTTACACAGGAAAAAGGAATTTTCAGAACACCTGCATTCTCTCCTGATGGTAAAACTGTTGTATTCTGGAAAGAAGAAGGCAACGACGCTCAAGGCGGAACTTATTGTGTGAAGCCGGGTATCTATACATTGCCGGCAACCGGCGGCGCAGCGGTATTTCACTTCTACAACGGTGCGCAGAATCCGAAATTCAGCAGCGACGGAAAGAAGATACATTACTTCATTGATAATGGTGATTCGAAAGAACTTCGTGAATACCATCTGTCAGACAAAACCGACCGTGCGCTCGCAAGTTCAACGTATGCATGGGAAATTGTTGCGAGTCCGGATAACAAGTGGATTGCCTTCCGTGAATTGTTCAAAGTTTATGTATGCGCATTCCCTGCGACAGGAAAAACTCTTGAGCTTGGCAAAGACATGAGTCAGGTACCAATGAATTGTGTAACCCGTGATGCAGGACAAAGTTTGCATTGGAGCAGCGACTCGAAGAAACTTCACTGGACAATGGGTGAAAAGTATTTCACTCGTGAAATAAACAAAACGTTCAGTTATGTTCCGGGAGCACCGGATTCATTGCCTGGTTTTGATACCGTTGGTGTGAACATCGGTCTTGTTTTGAAAAGCGATAAGCCGAAAGGGAAAATTGCATTGACCAATGCGCGCATCATCACAGTTAACACAGGAAATGAAGTAATAGAAAACGGAACTGTGTTGATCGAAGATAACCGTATCACTGCAGTTGGACCATCATCAACAATGAAGTTAGGAGCTGATGTGAAAGTGATTGATTGCTCAGGCAAAACCATTATGCCCGGAATAGTTGATGTACACGCACACCTTGGAACATTCCGACACGGATTGAGTCCTCAGAAGCAGTGGAGTTATTATTCCAATCTTGCATTCGGAGTAACAACAACGCATGACCCATCTTCCAACACTGAAATGGTTTTCTCGCAGTCGGAAGCCGTGCGTGCCGGAAATATGACAGGTCCGCGTATTTTCTCGACTGGTTGGATTTTATACGGTGCAGAAGGAGATTTCAAAGCAACCATCAACAGTTACAATGACGCGAAATCGGCAGTGTACAGAACACAGGCCTGCGGTGCTTTTTCCGTGAAGAGTTACAATCAACCGCGACGCGAACAACGTCAACAGGTAATCGCATCATCGCGCAGCCTCAACATGATGGTTGTTCCGGAAGGCGGATCGTTCTTCTATCATAACATGACAATGATTCTGGATGGTCATACCGGAATTGAGCACAATATTCCGATTTCAGTTTTGTATGATGATGTTGTGAAACTCTGGGCTGCATCTGAAACCGGCTACACTCCTACTCTTATTGTTGCATACGGTGCGAAGAACGGAGAAAACTATTGGTACGAAAGAACCAATGTATGGGAAAACAAACGCCTCCTGAATTTTTATCCGCGCGGCATGATAGACTCACGTTCGCGTAACCGTGAAATCATTCCGCAGGAAGAATACGACAACGGACACATTCTGATTTCAAAATCATGCAGGAAGCTTGCGGATGCAGGTGTGAAAGTCAATCTTGGTGCTCACGGACAGATTCAGGGAATCGGTGCACATTGGGAATTATGGATGCTGGCACAAGGCGGAATGAGTCCGATGCAAGCAATTCGTTGCGCAACAATGAACGGAGCCTGGTATATCGGCATGGACAAACACATCGGTTCAATTGAAAGCGGAAAGCTTGCTGATCTTGTTGTGCTGGATAAAAATCCGCTGGACGATATCCAGAACTCACAATATGTGAAATACACAATGGTAAACGGTCGTTTGTACGATGCTGAAACCATGAATGAAACCGGCAACACCACAAAGAACAGAACCAAATTCTGGTGGGAGAATAATCGTTACTCAGTGAATTTTCAATTCCACGAAGAAACAGATTCGTACATGCAGGATGCATGCGGATTGGACGATTAATGTTTTAATGCTGAGTTTTGACTTACGCAGATATCAGACTTAACGGTTCGCCGTTACGGATTAATATCTGCGTAATCATTTTACGTGCAGGTTTAATATTTGATAAAGACCAAACTATATGGAAAATAATCCTGTTCACGAAACCGCTACACCGTATTACGGACACATCATTCCGTATTATCCTGATAAACCATCGATGCTGTCACCGGCTCCATTCGGAGTTCGTGTAAAAAAAGCGTTGATGATGTTGTTTGTAGCTTTCCTGATTGGTGGAATAATTTTCGGTATTGGTCATGAGACAGAATTCGCTTGGGTACGATGGACAGGAATTGTTATCGGCGTACTCATTCTGGCTGCCGGAGTTTTCGTGGTCGCTACTGCACGTGTTGGTAAATGTCCTTATTGTCATCAGGATATCGGCAATAATTCAGACGTAACGTTAGGATCAGAGGATGAGAATCAGCTGGCAGACTGCGGTGTATGCTGCAACTGGATGATTTCGAACAAAGGAGAACTTCGTCCGTTCTGCAGAGAAGATCTGAAACCGGACCAGGAACTGAAATGTAAGGTGATGGATCAATCGGTTTGCCCACAGGAATGTTTGGTGTGCGGCGCTCCCGCTGTGCGCTACATAGAATTAAAGAATACAAAACTGAACGCCGGAAGTTTGCTCATCGGTCGTATCTCTGTGTCGTGGGGAACATTGAAGAATGCTCCTTACTGTGCATATCACGATGATGCCGTTCGTTTGAAAGTTGAAGACAAAACGATGTATCTTGTATTCAAAGATTTTGACGTCATGAAACGGTATCAGCATGTAAACTATCACAGGCTCATGACCGGTCAACGTATGTAAATTACCCCTGATGAAACAGTTTCTGATAATATTATTTCTCGCATTCTCTTCTGTTGCAATGTTCGCACAGGATACAGTTCATGTATCAACTTCTTACACGAACGGAAAAAAGAATGAAGATTACTTCCGCAATCTGGAAGGAAACAAACACGGAAAGTACCAGCGATTCACTCGTTACGGCAAACTATACATTGAAGGTCAATACAACAACGGCACACCTGTTGGCATCTGGAATTTTTATAGTTCAGACACACTCGGAGAGTTGGTTCAGAAATTAGACTTCGATACGCTTAAAGAAGTGATGGTTGATCCTCTGCGCGTTCCTTCGTTGATATGCGGTCCGCGTTATTTTGGTGGAAATATGTTGCAGCAGGAATATATTCAGCAACGCATTAAAACCGATTTTACAGAAACGGAACGCGCGCGATTGAAAGGAACTTCCGTGCTCGTTGTGTTTGAAATCGATCCGAAAACGTATAAGCCATACGGAATTGTTATTGAGGACAATGCGCTTTCGGAAGATATCAAGTTGAAGATTACGAAAATCGTAAGCGAAATGCCGGCATGGCTTCCTCCCGTTTGTAAAGACGGAACCCCTGTGTGGAGAATGTCCGTTGTATTCTTATTCCAGTAATATTTCATGAACTCGCCCAAAGAAATACTCCGACAATACTGGGGCTACGGCGAATTCCGACCGCTGCAGGAAGAAATTATTCAAAGTATTCTTGACGGCCACGATACACTTGCGTTGCTTCCCACGGGCGGTGGAAAATCCATTTGCTTTCAGGTTCCGGCAATGTGCATGGAAGGAATATGCATTGTGGTATCGCCATTAATTGCATTAATGCACGATCAGGTGCAGCGATTGCGCGAGAAGAACATTTCTGCCATTGCGATTACTTCAACAATGTCGAAACGCGAAACGGATATTGGGTTCGACAATTGTGTTTACGGAAAGATTAAGTTTCTGTATTTGTCACCTGAAAGATTGCAATCAGAATTGGCGCGTGTACGAATTTCGAAAATGAATGTAAGCTTCATTGCTGTTGATGAAGCTCATTGCATATCACAATGGGGATACGATTTTCGTCCGCCTTACACACAAATTGCAGAAATACGCGAGCTGCATCCGAAGGTTCCTGTTCTTGCTCTAACGGCAACTGCAACGAAACAAGTTGCGGATGACATCTGTTCAAAACTTGAATTCAAAAATGAAAAGCGTTTCACGCAGAGTTTTGCGCGTCACAACATCGCTTACGTCGTAAGAAATACGGAAGATAAGAACAGTCAATTGTTCCGATTAGCTGAACGCATTCAAGCACCGGGAATTGTTTATGTACGCAACAGAAGAAAAACGCAGGAAATAGCACTGCTGTTGCAGTCTTCCGGAATATCTGCAACTTTTTATCATGCAGGATTAACTGCTCAGGATCGTCGCAAGCGACAGGAAGATTGGCTCTCAAACCGTTGTCGTGTTATGGTTGCAACCAACGCATTTGGTATGGGAATTGATAAACCCGATGTGCGTTTTGTAGTACACATGGATTTACCTGATACTCCTGAAGCTTATTTTCAGGAAGCAGGTCGCGCTGGTCGTGATGGTGCAGAATCAGGAGCCATACTGTTTTGGAACGAGGCGGACATTCATCAACTCGAAACAAATCTTCGTCAATCGTTTCCGGAGTTGAAAGATATTCGCAGATGCTGGCAAGCTGTGAGCAACTATTTCCAAATACCAGTTGGCGCAGGAGAAGGTGTTACGCGTGTTTTTGATCTCAAGAAGATTTCATCTACATATAATCTTGATCCGGTACAGTTATTTCACAGCCTGAAAATCATTGAGCGGGAAGGTTACGTAGCACTTGCCGATGCCATCAATCAGCCTTCACGTGTCCATGTGCGCGTATCTAATCAGGAGCTTTACACATACGAAGTAAAAAATCAAGCCGATGAAACATTGCTTAAAGCGATGTTGCGGATGTACGGAGGACTTTTCGAAAGCTACGTACGCATCAGTGAAGCTGACCTTGCACGTAAATCAGGAAAGAGTCCTGAAGTTGTAGCTGCAGATTTAAAACGTTTCGATCAGCTTGGATTAATCAGCTATGAACCTCGAACCGATCAGCCTTTAATGACTTTTTTACAGCCGCGTCCGGATGCCTACTCGTTATATATTTCGCCGGCTAACTTATCAGAACGAAAAAAAGCGGCGGAAGCGCGTGTGGAAGCGATGAAGAATTTCGTTCGCGATGAAACGCAATGCCGTCAGATTACTTTGCTGAAATTCTTCGGTGAAACAGAAATGAATGAATGCGGCAAATGCGATATCTGTAAGAAAAAATCGAACGCTGCAAAGAAGAAGGAGAAGCTGAATCTGGAAGAAGAAATTCTGGCTGTTTTACGCAACGAACAAAAAACCGTTAACGAACTTGTAGGCATGTTTCCATTGGAGCTGAATGCAGATGTTAACACCGCTCTGCGCAAATTACTGGATCGTGAGGTTGTGGGGTTTGATAAACTGAGAAAACTGAGGATTCTTTAATAACCTCTGATGCCATTTTCTATTTGTCATTCTGATTGAAAATGCGATCCAACTTCCGACCAGCGATTTCTACTACCAAAAAATCCGTGCAATAATCTATAGTTGTTAATCTATCATTGTCTCAATGCCAGAATGATAATACGACCACGAGTTGACATGCGCGGACGAAGGTCTAAAACCTGATAACTATCGTCTAACGTCTATTGAGTATCTTTACGCCATGAATTCCAGAACACATATCATTCTCTCCTCCGGTAAGGATCAATCACTGAAACGTTTTCACCCTTGGGTGTTCTCAGGTGCTATCAAGAAAATAAAAGGCCCTGTTCAGGATGGTGATATTGTGGATGTATACTCCAACAAAGAAGAATTCCTTGGAACCGGTCATTATCAGGATGGCAGTATTGCTGTGCGCGTCTTTACGTTCACGCAGACGGATCATGATGTGAACTTCTGGAAATCGAAGATCCGTAAGGCTTGGGAATATCGTACTAACGCCGGTATTACTACTAATCCGAATACAAATGTGTACCGATTGATTTTTGCGGAAGGTGACGGACTGCCGGGATTGATTGTGGATTTCTACAATGGTGTTGCTGTGTTGCAGGCGCATTCTGTAGGAATGCACAGAAACAGAAATGAAATTGCGACTGCATTGCAGGAAGTTATGGGTGACAAACTCATCGCAGTATACGATAAGAGCAAAGAAGCTTTGTTCCGTAATGAAGGCGGAGACAGCAAGAATGGCTTTATTCTCGGCAACGCGGGAGAATCCGGCATTGTTCTTGAAAACGGTCACCAATTTAAAGTGGATTGGGTGAACGGACAGAAAACCGGTTTCTTCGTGGATCAGCGTGAAAATAGAAAACTGTTGGCGCATTATTCCAAAGGAAAAAATGTACTCAACACATTCTGTTATACAGGAGGTTTTTCTGTTTACGCAGGTAAAGCAGGCGCTAATCTTGTTCACAGTGTTGACTCTTCGAAAAAAGCAATTGCGTTAACAGACGAGAATATGAATCTGAACGGCTTAACGAATCATGAGTCGTTTGCGATGGACACATTTGATTACCTCGATGGTAAAGAAAATATGTACGATGTGATCGTGCTCGATCCTCCGGCCTTTGCAAAAAGTGTAAGTGCGCGCCATCATGCAGTAATGGGTTATAAACGACTGAATGCTGAAGCCATGCGTAAAATAAAACCGGGCGGATTCCTTTTTACATTCTCCTGTTCGCAGGTTGTTGATCGCAGATTGTTTCAGGACACCATTGTTGCTGCTTCAATTCAAGCCGGACGCAATGTACGTTTGGTACATCACCTGACACAGCCCTCATGTCACCCCGTGAGCATGTTCCATCCTGAAGGAGAATATCTCAAAGGTCTTGTGGTTTACGTTGAGTAAACTTTCAATGAAGTCAGTGAGTAAATCGCGATTTACAGTACCAGCGCGGCAACTGCTGTAATGATCAGCACACCTGCAATATCCACAATCAATCCGGCGCGCATCATTTCTGCTGTGCGAATTCGTTTGGTACCGAATACAATTGTGTTCGGAGCGGTTGCAACGGGCAACATGAATCCCAATGAAGCTGAAAGCGTAGCAGGCACTAAAAGGAAAAGCGCACTCACTCCCAATTCCTGATAACCTGCCAGCAAAACAGGAATCATCAATTGAATACTTGCTACGTTGGAAGCGAATTCGCTAATGATGCAAATCAAAACCGACAAACCGAAAACCAGGACAACCGGATTTGTTCCTTTCAACTGTGAGAAACCTGATGCGATCCAATCACTGAGTCCCGAAACTTCAAAACCGTATGCGAGTGCAAATCCTCCTCCGAAAAGCAGGATGATATCAAATGGAAGTCGCTCCGCATCTTTCCATTCAATAAGTTTCTGCTTTTTATCCGCGGCCGGAATAAGAAAAAGAACAACTGCAGCCAGGATCGCAACAGTGCTGTCTTCGATGTATTTTGATTTGTCTCCGAAAATTGCAGACGCCCAACCGGGAATTGTATAATTTCCAAAGTCAAGATCAGAACGAGTGAACCACAATATCACAGTAATCAGAAATACCCATGCGATGATACGCTCTTCCCTGCTCCATTTACCCAGCGATTTTAATTTATCGCGGAAGTAAAAACGATCCACAACTTCAGTATTGATTCCACTGCAGAACATGAAACGAAGTGTGAAGTATGCAGTAAGAAGCAAGAGCAGCGCAACTGGAAATCCTAATATTACCCAATGCATGAAATCCATGTCATTCGCCAATGGAAAAGCCCGTTGATACTCACGATAAAAAATCATATTCGTAGGTGTCCCAACCAAAGTGGCCAATCCGCCGATGCTCGCAGAATACGCAAGACCGATAAGCAAGGCCGCACCGAGTTTACGCTTTGCATCCGTTGATTCAAGGTGGACATCCATTTCACTTACCAACGCCATTACCGCGGCCAACAATAACATTACCGTAGCGGTGTTTGATATCCACATGGATATAAAAAATGACGTCAGCATTACACCTAGTAAAATGCTAGAAGGTTTTGTACCGACTTTGCTTAAAATCAAGTATGCAATGCGTTTGTGCAGATTCCATTTCTCCAATGCGAATGCAAGTATGAAACCGCCAATGAACAAAAACAGAATGTTGTCCATGTATTGCCGCGCCGTATCCTTGGCTGTTGCTATTCCCAAAACCGGAAGCAACAACATCGGTAACAATGATGTAACTGCAAGCGGAACAGCTTCTGTCATCCACCACCAAGCCATGATTGTTACAACGGAAGCCATCAACTGCGCCTCAACGGGAGCCAATGTAAAAAAACGGAGTATCAATGCCACAATAACAGCTGCAACAGGTCCGGCGATAATATGTAAGCGTTGATTCATTACTTTTGAGAAAAATTAACCCTATGAGCAAACTTAACAATCTTATTCTCACCGCCACGGTTTCTTTAGTTGTATTCGCATGTACACCTTTGAAAAAAGGTACGGCAGCCAACACGGATTACGCCGCGCAAGGATATGTAAAGGCCATGGTAGTAGACATCGAACTTGACGGATGCAAATACATGCTCGAATTGGAATCGGACAAGAAGAAACTGGAACCGGACGGATTGCAGGAAATTTTCATGCAAGACAGTTTACCGGTGTGGATCAAATACAAACATGCCGACCGTATGAGTGTTTGTATGGCGGGAGAAACTATTGATTTGTTGGATATTAAAAAGCGGTAGTTGGAATTTGGGAGATTGGGAATTGCGGACTCGGCATTCGGAAATTCGGGATTGGGGAACTGTGAACGCGGAATGAAATAACAGTGAACATATAAGCTGTCAACGAAAGAACGGTGAACTATTAAACGGTGAACGAAGAACAGTGAACGCAAAGGATATCAGAATAATTTTTCTCGGAACACCGGAATTCGCGGCGTACAGTTTGGAGGCGCTTGCGGCAGAGGGATACAATATTGTTGCGGCTGTTACTGCTCCTGATAAACCTGCGGGTCGCGGACAACAAATTCAGAAGAGCGCACTTAAAATTTCTGCAGAGAAATACAACATACCTGTGCTCCAACCTGAGAAACTTAAATCGCCGGAGTTTATTGATCAATTGCGAGAACTAAATCCGGATCTCATGATTGTTGTAGCATTCCGTATGCTTCCTGAAGTGGTGTGGACTATGCCGAAGATGGGAACATTCAATCTGCATGCATCTCTCCTTCCTGATTACCGCGGTGCGGCACCGATTAACTGGGCGATTATCAATGGAGAAACAAAAACGGGTATCACCACATTCTTTCTTCGACACGAAATTGACACAGGCAATATCATTTTCAGAGAGGAAATTGAAATCGGAGAAGATGAAAATGCCGGATTACTACATGATCGCATGATGTTTGCCGGTGCAGGATTGATTCGTAAAACTGTTGATGCAATTGCACAAAACAACGCACCTTCCATCGATCAGCGCAGTTTGATTGCAGCAGGAACACTGCCGAAAGAAGCTCCGAAACTTTTCAGAGATACGTCACGCATCAATTGGAACAGCGACGGAAATTCAATACGAAATCATATACGCGGATTGAGTCCTTATCCGGGCGCATGGACAGAAATGAAGAACGGTGATGAACCAGCCGTCGCAGTGAAAATATTCAGCGCGAAATTCTCAAATGCGAATCATAACTTGCCGATTGGAACTGTAACTGATGAATTTCATGTTGCTGTGAAAGACGGTTGGATCGCGATTGAAGAAATACAAGTTCCCGGAAAAAAACGTCTCGGTATTTCTGAATTTCTAAAAGGGTTTAAGAGAAACGGGACGTTGCGATTTCAATAAAACCGCTGAAACCCTTATCCTGAGCGGTTTTCAGCCGACGTTATCAACACCGATTTCAAATTATCAACAAAAACGCATTCGACCTGCTTGCGATGTTGCAGCATTTGCGAATCGTTCTATTTTTGCGACTCTGAAATTCACAACACCCTATAAACTCACATTCAAATGAACAAAGCAGAACTTATTGAAGCAATTGCAAATTCAGCGAAAATCACAAAGGCTGATGCACAGCGTGCACTTGATGCAACTATTGACAACGTATCTAAAGCCTTGAAAAAAGGTGACAAAGTTGCACTCGTAGGATTCGGAACTTTCTCTGTTGCTAAACGCGCAGCTCGTACAGGTCGCAATCCGCAAACTGGAAAATCAATTAAAATTGCAGCGAAGAAAGTTGCGAAGTTCAAAGCAGGAATCGAACTTGCAAAAACTGTAAACAAGTAATCTGAACTGAATTCAGGCTTTACAATTTTTGTTTCTACATAAAACCGTTTTCCATAAATTGGAAAGCGGTTTTTTTATGATTCAACTCATTAATGCATCAGTGTAATTTCAGTTGCATATCTGAATATTTATTCTAGCTTTGTTATCCCTTAAAAAATCTCCCCGAAATGAACAAAGCTGAACTCATCGAAGCTATTGCAGCTGCTGCAAAGCTTTCTAAAGCAGAGGCCGGTCGCGCACTGGATGCCACTGTCGACAGTATAGCGAAATCACTGAAAAAAGGAGACAAAGTTTCTCTGAACGGTTTCGGAACATTTTCAGTTGCAGAACGATCTGCGCGAACGGGAAGAAATCCGGTGAACGGAACTACAGTACATATCGGAATGAAGAAAATCGCGAAGTTTAAAGCAGGAACTGAACTTACACGTCGCGTCAACAAATAGTATGCAAACTTGCACTAAAGAAACTCTCTGTAAAACACAGGGAGTTTTTTTATTTCCGTAATTGTAATTGCATCATTCTTGGTAGTTTTGCAGCCAAATGAGCAAAGAACAAAAAATTAAATCATTCGATCCGAATTCACCCGGTGATCCGGATGCGAACATATACGGACTTCCTTTCACGTGTGAAGAAGCCGACACTGTAATCGTTCCCGTTCCTTGGGATGTAACGGTTTCTTACGCCGACGGAACCGCTAACGGTCCTGAAGCGGTTTTCAATGCATCATTTCAGGTTGATCTTTACGAACCTGATCTGGAAGACGCCTGGAAAAGCGGAATTGCAATGGATGAAATTCCATTGAAACTGAAAGCACGTGCAGAAGAATTGCGTTCGCTTGCGGTACAATATATCGATGCGCTAACGAACGGAGAAGATGTTGATGCTGATCCTGAAATGCAGAAAATCCTGATGACCGTTAATGAAGGTTCAGCAGAATTGAATGCATGGGTAAAGAACCGTTGTTTGCATTGGATGAACAAAGGCAAACGCGTAGGATTGCTCGGAGGCGATCACAGTACGCCATTCGGAATGTTGCAGGCGCAGGCCGAACAACACGAAGAATTCGGAATTCTGCAAATAGATGCTCACGCGGATTTGCGTGTGGCTTATGAAGGATTCACTTATTCTCATGCATCCATCATGTACAATGCGCTGAGTATTCCGCAAGTGAAACGACTCGTACAAGTCGGCATCCGTGATTTTTGTCAGCAGGAAAAAGAAATCATCGACAACAGCAAAGGCCGCGTAATTACATTCTTTGATCGCGATATGCGTCACGAGAAATACAAAGGCGTAACATGGCACGAAATTACGAAGCGCATCATCGCATCACTTCCTCAGAAAGTTTATATCAGTTTTGATATTGACGGATTGGAACCCGGATTGTGTCCGCATACCGGAACTCCTGTTGCCGGCGGATTGGAATTCGAACAAGCGGGCTATCTTTTCACGGAATTGGTGAAATCAGGAAAACAGATTATCGGTTTCGACCTTAACGAAGTTGCTCCAGGACCTGATGGAGACGAATGGGATGCGAATGTTGGTGCACGCATGTTGTATCGTATGTGCAATATCATGACTATGGCGGCGAACCGTAAATAATGGAAACGTACGAAC
>Ga0172372_10002239_pt1 | contig 29612 bp, 24 predicted proteins | sample LakKiv5m_2_FD_114544 | JGI IMG/M metagenome (GOLD analysis project Ga0172372, IMG submission 114544) | Freshwater microbial communities from Kabuno Bay, South-Kivu, Congo - kab_092012_9.5m | ecosystem: Environmental > Aquatic > Freshwater > Lake | place: Democratic Republic of the Congo...
GCTGGGTTCGATCGCGCCGCAGGTGGGTGTGCTCACCGGCATTGGGCGCGAGCATCTGGAGCATTTCGGGAGCCTGGACGGCGTGGCGGAAGAGGAGGGGACGATTGCATCGGTCCTGCCGCCCGACGGCTTGCTGGTGCTGAACGGAGACAGCGGGTTTTCGGGGGTAATTGCCGCGCGCTGCCGGGCGGAGGTGGTGCGGTTCGGGGAAGGGGCAGGCAATGCGTGGCGGGTGGTTTCGAGCCGCAGCATGTGGGAGGGGCAGGAATTCGAATTGGCCGCGCCGGTGCCGGGGTGGTCGGGGACGTGGCGGGTGGGTGTTCCCGGACGCCACATGGCGATGAATGCCGCGGGTGCATTGGCGGCCGCATGCCGGTTGGGGGTGACGGCGGAAGCAGCACGGACCGCGTTGGCTGGTTTCCGGGCTTCAAAGCAGCGGATGGAGGTTCTGGAGGCGGGAGGCGTCCGGATCCTGAACGACTGCTACAACGCGAACGCCGACTCGATGGCGGCGGCGTTGCAGACACTTTTCGACCTCCCGTGTGCAGGCCGCCGAGTGGCGGTGCTTGGTGACATGGCCGAACTGGGGCCGGCCAGCGAACCTGCGCACGGGGAGGTCGGTATGCTTGCGGTGGGGCGCGCGGACCTGTTGTTCGCGGTGGGACAACGGGCTGGGGTGACGGCGGGAGCGGTTGCGGCGGCGGGGATGGCCGCAGCGTCGGCCCATGCCGATGTGGAGTCGCTGTTGCCGGTGCTGCTGGAGGCGGTGCGGCCCGGCGACGTGGTGCTCGTGAAGGCGTCGCGTTCCGCAGGCCTCGAGCGCGTGACGGCGGGTCTGCTGGGGCGGTTGGGGGAACGGAAGGTTTCCTGAGATGCTGTATCACCTGTCAGAACAATTCCCGTTCGCGCCGTATTCGTTGCTGCGCTACGTGACCGTGCGGAGTGCGGGAGCGTTGGTGACGTCCTTGCTGTTGTCGCTGTGGCTGGGGCCGCGCCTGATCGAATGGCTGCGGGACCTGAAGTTCCGACAGGATTACCGGCCGAAGGACGCGCAGAAGCCGGGTGACGCCACGGGAGCGGCGGACGACCAGGCGAAGCGGGGAACGCCGACCATGGGCGGGATCCTGATCGTGCTGACGCTCGACCTTTCGGTGCTGCTGTGGGCGCGGTGGAATCCATTGGTGATCCTGGCGCTGGTGGTGCTGTTGATCTTCTCGGGACTTGGCTTGTACGACGACTGGAAGAAGGTCTCGAAGCAGAATGCGGACGGCGTCTCCTCCAACCTGAAGCTGATCGTGCAGTTCGTGGTGGCGATTGCGGCGGTGGCTTACCTGTGGCGGTTGCCGTCGGGCAGTGCGCTCGTGACCGAGTTGCACGTGCCGTTCATGCCGGCGAAGTCGGCCCTGCTGGTGGGAGGCGGCGCGACGATCCTCGCGCTGGGAGTGGCGGTGTTCACGATCGTGGGTTTCAGCAATGCGGTGAACCTGACGGACGGCATGGACGGATTGGCGATCGGTTGTTCGATCGTCTGCACCTCGGTCTTCCTGGTGCTGGCGTACGTGGCTGGACACGCGGAAATCTCGAAGTACCTCCTCGTGCCGAAGGTGCCGGGCGCCGGGGAATTGACGGTCGTCTGCGCGGCGCTGATCGGGTCGAGCCTGGGATTCTGGTGGTACAATTGTCATCCCGCGTCGGTGTTCATGGGGGACACGGGCAGCCTCGCGATCGGCGGGATGCTCGGCGTGATTGCGGTCACCATCCACCAACCGTTGACGCTGTTGCTCGCGGGCGGAGTTTTCCTGGCGGAAGCGTTGAGCGTGATGTTGCAGGTGGGGTGGTTCAAATACACCCGGATCCGGTTCGGGCAGGGTCGCCGGATCTTCCTGATGTCGCCCTTGCACCATCATTTCCGGAAGAAGGGGTGGGCGGAGACGAAGGTCGTCACCCGGTTCTACATTGCGGCCTTCCTGTGCGCGGTCCTGGCGTTGAGCACGCTGAAGATCCGATGAACCTTCATCCGTCATCCAACCCTGTTGCGAGGCCCGTGGAACGTGAGGAAAACCCCTCCCGACCGAAGCCGGGGCCACGGGTTGCTTGCGTGGGCGGGATCGCCCCGGTAAATTTTCGTTTCGGGGTGGCTGGACGGGCCATCCGGAAGACGGTGCCTGCATCGGCACCTGGCGGTGCGAACCATTTCCAGTTCCAACCGGTATTGCGGGCGGCGGCCGTGTGGCCTTCCGCCTCGTTCTGCTTGGTTGTCCCCTTCACGGGTCTTGAAGGGGCATGCGTCAGAGGATGCAGGAATCCCCTGGTCCGCGGTTTTGTGAGGGAAAACCACGGGGCAGATCAGCTTATCATTCCAATTCCAGTCCCCACTCCGGGTGCCGACGGGCGCCCAGCAAATCCATGAGCACACCCAACCCACTCGCACCGCAAGGTTCGCTTCTCGAGAAGCACGGCCGCGGCCGGTCGACATTCCAGATCATCAGCTTCATCGGCGCCCTCCACGTGGTGGCGCTCTGTGGCATGCTGTGGATCGGTTGCAAGAAGGACGATCAGGCAGGCACCAACAGCACCGGCACAGCCGGTGGCATTGGCGGCCTGGATCCGGCCGGCACGCCGGGACTGCCGCCGAGCGATCCGGGCCTGCCGCCGATTGGCGGGGTCGGCTACGGACTTCCCACCAACGATGTGTCCTTGCCTGGAGTTGCAGGTGGACCCGTGGCGACGGTCGTCTCCAACCCCCCGATCGCCGGGGCGGGCATGCTGCCTCCGCCGGGCGGTGGAACGGGTCTGGCTCCATTGCCGACGGGGAGCGGAGTCGGCGGGGGATTGCCCCCGGTCGACGGCGGTCCGGTCGGATATACGTCGGCGACGCTCACGGCGACCACCACTGGCGAATACAAGGTCCAGAGCGGCGACACCGGCACCAAGATCGCCACCAAGGCGGGCGTGAAGCTGGCTGCGCTGAAGGCCGCGAACCCGGGGGTTGACTGGAACCGGCTCAAGTTGAACCAGACGCTGGTCATCCCGGCGCCCACGGCAGCACCGACGGCGCCGACCACACCGACGACGGGTGTTGGCAGTGTTGGTACCGGAACCGCGGTCGAGGCTCCGGCCGCGACCGGAACGTCCTACACCGTCCGTCCGGGCGACAATGGCACGCGGATCGCGAAGAAGACCGGCGTGAGCTGGAAGGCGATCCGTGCCGCCAACGGCCTGACCTCGGACAGTATCCGCCCCGGCCAGAAGCTGACGATTCCGGCCAAGGGTGGCGGTGCGGCGGCGGCGCCTGCGGGTGGCTCTTCCGGTGGTGGCATTGCGCCCGCACCGACGACGCCTTCGGCGACCCCGTTGCCCACCCTTCCCGGCGGGCAGTAATCCTTGAGGCGCGATCCCGGCGCGCCCGCCCCCGTCCTCAGGGGTGGCGGGCGACCGGGGGGATGTGGGGGGTGTCGGAGTTGGGCGCGGGTGGAGTGGATGGGAGTTGGAAATTTCAGGAAGCGCATGAAGACGATCACGACCCTGTTGGTGTTGGCGGTGGGTGCCTTGGTGGCGCTCAGCCTGACCATGCTGGCCAGCGCAACGATGCTGGACTCGAAGCCGGACGAATCGTTGTTCTCCCAGGCGGGAGCGTGTCTGGCGGGGGTCGTGGCCATGGTCGTGATGTCGGCGGTGGATTACCGGCGTTGGATGCGGGGCATGTGGTTGGTGTACGGCGGGGCCATGGCCTTGCTGATCCTGGTCCTGTTGATCGGACATGAGGCGAAGGGGGCACGGCGCTGGCTCTGGGGCACGCAACCGGCCGAGATCGGAAAGTTCGCGTTGATCCTGGCGCTGGCTTGGTATGGCAGTCGGTACGCGAGCCGGATGCAGGAATTCGGGCGGGGGATCTGCGGCAGCGTGGGATTGGTGGCACCGTTGATTGGATTGGTCCTGCTGGAGCCGGACCGCGGAACGGGAGCGCTGATGGTGGGGTTGACGTTGCTGCTATTGCTGCTGGCGGGTGCGCGTTGGCTTTACATCGTGGCTCCTGCGATCCTGGGAGGAGCAGCCATTGCTGCGATGGTGGTGGTCAGTCCGATGGCTCGGGACCGCATTGATGCCTGGATCCATCCGGAGGCACACCGCGACGGGGCGTCCCACCAGGTGCTGAAGGGGCTGTATGCGTTCGCGCAGGGCGGCATCGAGGGACGAGGGCTGGGTCGTGGCACGCTCAAGTACAACGTCCCCGAGGTGCATACGGATTTCATCCTGCCCGCGGTGGGCGAGGAGTTGGGGCTGACCTTCACGCTGGCGATCGTGGTGGCCTACCTGACGATCCTGATCTGTGGGTTGATGGTGGCGATGCGGGCGCCCGACCAGTTCGGGTTGCTGTTGGCCGCGGGTATCACGCTGCTGATCGTCGCCCAGGCCATGATCAACATCGGCGTCGTGACCGCGGTCTTCCCGAACAAGGGCATGCCACTGCCGTTCGTCAGCCGTGGCGGATCGAACCTCGCCGTCCTGATGACCATGGTCGGCGTCCTGGTCTCGGTCGCACGGGCGGAACGTTCGGAGCCCACGGATTCCAGCCCGATGCCCGAGCGCAGGAGCCGTGGCGGCCGGCGCAATCCGTTCTCGTCGGACACCGACTTTGTGGGAGCTGCCTGAGGCCTCTGATGACACGACCCATCCATGTAGCGATCGCTTGCGGGGGAACCGGGGGACACCTGTTCCCAGGGTTGGCCGTGGGGCGGGCGCTGGCCCGGCGCGGTGGGCGGGCGACCCTGCTCATTTCCACCAAGGAGGTGGACCGGCAGGCGGTGAAGGATGTGTCGGACCTTCGGGTGGCGACGTTGCCGGCGGTGGGGTTGCAGGGACGGAACCATCTGGGGTTCGCGTGGTCGTTTGCGCGGTCGGTGCACGCTGCCCGGACACTGTTCCGTCGCGATCCGCCCGAGATCGTGCTGGCGATGGGTGGCTTTACGAGTGCGCCGCCGATCCTTGCGGCGCGGTTGGGCGGGAAGCTTACGGCGATCCATGAATCCAACACGATTCCGGGCCGTGCCAACCGTTGGTTGGCCCGTTGGGTGACCCGGGCCTTCGTCGGCTTCGAGGAGGCTGCGGCCCGTCTGGGGACGACCCGGAGCGAGGTTACCGGGACGCCGGTGCGCGGGTCGTTCGTGCCACGGGATCCTGCGGCGGCCCGGGTGGCATTGGGGTTGGCCCCCGGACGGCCCGTGGTGGCAATCCTCGGAGGCAGCCAGGGCGCGTCGGGTTTGAATGAAGCCATCCGGGCGGCGTTGCCTGCGATGGCGAGGCACTGGCCGGGGTTGCAGTTCGTGCACCTGGCGGGACCGAAGGACGTGACGGCCCTGGAAGCGGCGTACGCTGCTGCCGGACTTCCCGCGGTGGTGCTCTCCTTCTGCGATCGCGTCGACGAGGTGCTGGCGGCGGCCACGGTGGCGATTGCCCGTTCCGGTGCATCCACCCTGGCGGAGTTTGCGGCGATGGGTGTGCCTTCCGTGCTGGTGCCATTCCCTGCGGCGGTGGACGACCATCAACGGTACAACGCCGAGGCCTTCGTTCGTGCGGGCGCGGCGCGTTGCGTGGCGCAACGGGATGCCCAGCCCCGGGTGCTGTGCGACGTGCTTGGAGATCTCCTTGAAGCAGGACCGGCCCGGACGCAGATGGCCGCGGCCGCGGCAAGGCTTCACCGCCCGGATTCGGCAGACGTCATTGCCGAGCGATTGCTGGGGCTGGCAGCAGGTCCGTTCTCTGCGAGCGCGGCTGCCTCACGACCGATTTCCGTCGTGCAGGAATCCCGCCGTTCCATGGCGACCGCGGCTGTCCAGAACGCTTCGACACCATGAACGCCCTGAAACTCAGCTCCGAAGCGCTGGCGCCGGCCGAGATCGGTCGCATCGAACTGTCGATGCGGGTGTCGGACCTGCACACCGACCTTCAGAGTGAGCTTTCGCCGGAGACGACATTGCGGCGGGACGAGTCGCTGGCGCGCCGGACGACCTTGCGGGTGGGGGGACCGGCGGATCTGTTCGTCGAGCCGGTTTCCGAGGCGGACCTGACCACCGCGTTGCAATTCGCCCGGGTTCATCGGGTGCCTGTGTTCTTCCTTGGCCGTGGTTCCAACCTGCTGGTGCGGGATGGGGGTATCCGGGGGTTGGTGGTGAGCCTGGGGCATGCGGGACTGGCGGGGATTGCGGTGGATGGCGATCGGCTGCGCGTCGGCGCGGGTGCCTCGCTGAAGCTGGTGGCCAATGCGGCCCGCGACGCTGGCCTCTCCGGATTGGAGTTCCTGGAAGGGATTCCGGGCAGCGTGGGCGGAGCGCTCCGGATGAATGCTGGCGCGATGGGTGGATGGATCTTTGATCGGGTGGACTCCCTGCGTTACCTCGACGTGAACGGCGAACCGCATGAGATCGCCGGATCGGAAGCGGGCGCGCGGTATCGCGGATGTCCACTGCTGGTGAAGCAGGTGGCGGTCTTCGCGGTGTTGCGAGGGGTTCCGTCGGAACGTCAGGCCATCCTCGACAAGATGGCCGAGAGCAATCGCAAGCGTTGGAGCAGCCAACCGCGTCAGCCGAGTGCCGGATGCACGTTCAAGAATCCGCGCCAGGACCTGCCGGCCGGGCGTCTCATTGATGAACTGGGCCTGAAGGGAACACGGGTTGGGCAGGCCATGGTTTCCGACGTCCACGCGAACTTCTTCGTGAATCTGGGTCAGGCGACCGCGACCGACGTCCTGCGCCTGATCGAGTTGGTCCGGTTGCGCGCACGTGAGGCACGAGGCATCGAGTTGGATCCGGAGGTTGAGATCGTCGGAGAGGACCTGATTTCCCCATGAGCACGAAACACGTCATCACGGTTCTGCGTGGAGGGCCTTCGGCCGAGAGGGAGGTTTCCTTGCGCTCGGGGGCGGCGGTGGCCCGCGCGCTGGCGTCCCTCGGCCATGTCGTGCACGAGGTGGATCCGGTGCCGCGTCAGTTGGTGATTCCGGCGGGGACAACCGTCGTGTTCCTCGCGTTGCACGGGACGTACGGCGAGGACGGACAGGTCCAGGCCGAGTTGGAGTCAATGGGACTGCCGTACACGGGTTGCGGCGTCGAGGCTTCGCGGATCAGCTTCGACAAGGTGCTGACCAAGGAACGGTGCCGCGCGGCCGGCGTGCCCACGGCGCGTTCGCAGATCTTTTTCAGACCGGATGAGGCCTTCCCACCGGGGTGGGTGCCGCCGGTGGTGCTCAAGCCGGTGCGACAGGGCAGCAGCGTTGGGCTCGAGTTTGTCGATTCGGTGGAGGCATTTCCGGCCGCGTTGGCGTCCTCGCTGGCCCACGGTTCCGAGGTCCTGATGGAGGAACGGATCGTGGGGCGCGAGACAACCGTCGGGGTCGTGGAGGGAGTGGCCCTCCCGATCGTCGAGGTGCGGCCAAAGGCGGGCAGCTACGACTACCGGAACAAGTACACGCCGGGGGCAACGGAATACTTCTGTCCGGCGGATTTCGCCCCGGCGGTGACAGAGGCGATCCAGAAGGCCGCGTTGGGGGCCTTCCACGCGGTGGGCGGGCGGGATTATGCGCGCGTCGACGTGATGGTACGGGCGGATGGGAGCCCGGTGGTCCTCGAGGTGAACACGCTTCCTGGAATGACCGAGACCAGCCTGCTTCCGAAGGCAGCCGCGGCAGCCGGGATGAACTTTCCACAACTTTGCGAGCGCCTTGCGCTCCTGGCACTCCAGCACAAGGCCTGAACATGTTTGGATTCTCAAAGCCTACCCGGAATCGTCGACAGGAACGTGGATTCCAGCTCGACGTCAAGCTGCGCACCGAGGCGGCGCAACGGGGGCAACGGCGTGGATGGGTCCGGTTCCTCGCCCGATTCGTGATCCTCGCGTTGCTGCTGGGTGGCGGATACGGCGGCGTGGTGTTCGCGCGTCATCAATGGCTCCATCGGGTCGACGCGCTCGCGCTGCGCAAATTGCCCGTGCAGACCGACGGGGTGCTCTCGGAGCGGGAGATCATCGGGCAGGCCGGGTTGAAGCTGGGCTTGAACACCTTTGCCATCGATCTTCCGACCGTCCGGACGCGGTTGTTGCGGCATCCACGGATCGCGACGGCCGAAGTGCATCGCGAATTGCCGGACACGATCCGGTTGCACATCCGGGAGCGGTTTCCGGTGGCACGGGTGAAGGCGGTGAGCCAGCCAGGATTCGAGTTGTCCTACCTGCTCGATGAAACGGGGAATGTGATGCTGCCATTCGTCCGGGGGCAGGCGCCAGCGGACTCGCTGGAGGCGGAGGCCGCGCTACCGCTGCTCGTGGGCGTCCCCAGTGCTCCCTTCGTGGTCGGGCGTCCCATGGGTGATCCCCAGATCCTTGCCGCCTTGCGGTTCCTGGCCTCGTTCGAGGAAGCGACGATGGCGGGGTTGACGGACATCGTCAGCGTGGACGTGGGGCGTCCGCAGGAGATCGATGTGCAGACCGTGCTGGGATCGAAGGTGACCTTCGGGATCCGGGATGCGGATCCGCGGTTCGAGACCCAGCTGCGACACTGGCTGGCGGTCCACCAGGACGCGGCGGGACGCGGACGCCTGATTGGAACGCTGGATCTTTCGGTGACCAACCATGCGCCGCTGCGCTGGCTGGATGCCGCGACGGCCCCGGTGGAGACCCCGCGGCCGCAGAAGCCCAAACGCAAGATCGCACGTCGCCATGTTTGACCCAGCCTCCATTGTTGTCGGGCTCGAGATCGGAACGAGCAAGGTCTGCGCCGCGGTGGGTGAGATCACCGCGCAGGGCGCGTTCAAGGTGATGGGCCTTGGACAGTCGCGTTCGCGGGGTGTGCGCAAGGGCGAGATCACCGATCCGCAGAAGGCTTCCGAAGACATCCGACAGGCCATCGCCGACGCCGAGCAGATGGCGGACGTCGAGATCCGGTCGGTGTTCCTGGGAGTGACAGGGGCCCACATCCGTGGGTTCAACAACCGTGGGATCCACCCGGTCGTGAGCGCGGATCGCCACATCACGCAGGACGACGTGGATGATGCCATCCGGAATGCGAAGGCCGTGAACCTTCCGCATGACCACTCGGTCTTGCACACGATCCGTCAGGACTTCGTGGTCGATGACCACGACGGGGTGGAGAATCCGGTGGAGATGTACGGGGCGCGTGTGGAAGCCCGGGTGCACGTGATCCACGGCCAGGGAAACCGGTTGCAGAACAGCATCCATGCGGTGCAGGCGCTGCAGTTGTCGGTGGAACAGGTGGTCTTCTCGGGATTCGCGTCCGCGCTCGCGGTGCTCGGCAAGGAGGACAAGGAGATGGGCGCGCTCGTCATCGACTTTGGTGCCGGAGTGACGGAGTACGCCCTCTATACGGATTCGCTGCTGCGGCACAGCGGTGTGCTGGCGGTCGGTGGGGATCACGTGTCGAACGACCTCGCCATCGGGCTGAAGATCCCGTTGGGCCGTGCGGAGCAATTGAAGCTGGAGCACGGAGGCGCCGAGGTGGGCAATGACGCCAAGGGCACGATGGTGTCGCTGGGATCGGAGCCCGGGGCTTCGGACCGGCAGGTGAACCTCGAGCACCTCCGGCGCATCCAGTCGGTCCGACTCGAAGAGACCTTCGAGCTGATTGCCCGCGACATCGGGCCGATGTTGTCGAACGCGCGCGCGGGGATCTTCCTGTGCGGTGGCGGCGCACGAACACGGGATGTGATCGCGATGGCGGAACGCGTCTTCGGGTTGCCAGCCCAGATTGGACGGGCACGGGACGTGTCGGGTTCGGTGGCGTCGTTGGATCATCCTGAGTTTGCCGCTCCGATCGGGTTGGCCCGGTTCGGGGCGTTGAGGTTGCGGCAACAGAAGCCGGGTGCTGGCTGGAAGTCGGCCCTTGGAAGTTGGTTTCGTCGTTGAGCCCAGAAGGCATTGAACCACCCCTCTCCCATGGAAGACCACGAAAGCGCCGTCGTTCAGGAAACGGAGACCGGTAGCCGGCCGACGCAGGATTTCCGCGTTGTCGCCGTCGGCCGCGCCGGGATCGCCGCGATGGAACAACTCTGCGGCGATGCCACCCTGACGGGGGTGGACCTGATCGCGATGCACACGGACCGCGACATGGTCGGGCGGTCGCGGGCCACGTTCCGGCATTGCCTGAATTCCGGGCAACCGCGGGGGTTGGGAGCCGGGGGCGATCCCTCGCTGGGGCAGGCGGCGGCGGAGCGTGAGTCCGGGGAGATCCGGCAGTTGTTGCAGGGCGCGCGGATGGTTTTTGTCCTGACGGGATTGGGCGCGGGTACCGGGACCGGGGCAGCCCCGGTGGTTGCCCGCATCGCCCGGGAGTCCGGGGCCCTGGTGCTGGGAGTGGCGACGCTTCCCTTCCATTGCGAGGGGCGGTTGCGGTCCGGCCACGCGCAGGCGGGGCTCCAGTCGTTGAAGGCGGCGGCCGATGCGGTGATCATCGTACCCAACCAGCGGGTCCTCTCGATGCTGGATCGAAACACCCCGGCGGTGGAGGTGTTCGCGGCAGCGAATCGACTGTTGGTGGATGGGATCCGGGGTTTGTGGCAGTTGCTGACACGGCCCGGCCTCATCCAACTGGACTTCGCCAGCCTCGAGCGCTTGTTGCGCGGCAGGCATTCGGAAAGCGTCTTCGCCTCGGTTTCCGCGAGCGGAGACCACCGTGCGCGGGAAGTGGTGGAGAAACTGATGGCGAGCCCGTTCCTGTCACCCGACCCCGTGTTGGCGTCGGCGGATGCGGTTCTGGTGGCGGTGACCGCGGGGCCCGATGTGCCGTTTGCGGAGATCGAGATGGTGCTGGCCCATGTCCAGCGGCAGGCCGACCAGGCGCAGGTGGTGACCGGGACAAGCGTGGATCCGGCGATGGCCGGCGGCTTGCGGGTGACGCTCGTGGCCTCCATCGGAGGTTCGGCTCCTTTGCCGGAAGCCGTTCCGAGATTCGATTCGGCGGCCAGCTCCATGCCCTTGGAGCCGGAGCGCCGGTCGGATGCGGAACGTTCCATGGGGGACGTCCTTGGCCTGGGTCCTTCGGCAGGCGGGCGGTCCTCGGGCGGGTTGGTTCCACCGGCCCCGGAGCTGACCGCCGAGCAGCGGGATTCCCTGGGCGGGCGATCCTCCGGACGAGGTACGGCGCGCAAAAAGAAGGTCGTGCAGTCGATGTTCAATTTTGATGTCGTGAGCCGCGGCCGCTTCGAGAAGACGGAGGCCACGGTGATGAACGGTCAGGACCTGGATGTCCCGACCTTCCTCCGCCGGGGCATCGCGTTGAATTGATGGGGTCTGTCATGACCCCCACCACACGACTGATCCTCACCAGCGCCGGGTTCGAATCCCAAAGCTGTGGCTTGCCCAACGGGACTCACCGGGTCGGGCGCGCTCCGGGGAACGACATCGTCATCCAGGATGAGTCGATCTCGGCCGAGCATTGCGAGCTGCTGGTGCATGGCGTCGAGGTGATCGTCCGGGAACTCGGGTCGCGAAACGGGACCTTCGTGAACGGGGTGCAGGTCAAGGCCCAGAACGGCGTCTTGCGCCGGCAGGTGCTCCGGTTTGGACGCGTTGAAGCCACGATCGAATATCCCGAGATCGTGGATGAGTCCTCCACGGACAACACAGCGGTCTTCACCTACCGGAAGGTGGCGGGTCCACGTCGCCCTTCCAGAATGTTCCCAGGGCGATGAAGACATCGCCGCCCCGAATGCGTGTTGCTTGGCGGACTGCCTCGAAACGGGCAGGGTGGCGCCATGTTTCCCCGCATGGATGTCCGTTCATGGGTTGCCCTTTTCGCGATGGCACTGACCGGTGCCGGATCGGTGGCGCACGCCGGTGCCGCAGACCGCAAGCTGGACTTCTACTGGATCGATTCCCAGGGGGGTGGTTCCACCCTGATGGTGACGCCGGCCGGCGAGTCGGTCCTGTTCGATACAGGCAATCCCGGGGGACGGGATTCCGGCCGGATCCTGAAGGTGGCCCGGGAGGTTGCGGGATTGAAGCGGATCGATCACCTGGTGACGACCCATCTGCATTCGGATCACTTCGGTGGTGCACCCGAGGTGGCGGCGGTGATGCCGATCGGGACCGTTCACGACAATGGGATTCCGGATCGCGATCCTGACGGGCGCAACGATCCTTCGTGGCCCCAACGGATCCGGGGATATCGCGAGATGAAGGTGGACGCCCGCCGCGTGGTCGAGCCGGGGAAGGGGATCGAAATGAAGCCGGTGGCCGGTGGGCCGCGATTGACCGTGCGATTCGTGGCGGCCCGGCAAAAGATGGCGGTTTCAACGGCCACGGCCGTCAACGTTCGGGATTGCAAGGATCCGAATCCACGCCCGGTCGACACGTCGGACAACGCGAACTCGGTGGTCACGATGGTGGAGTTTGGGGGCTTCCGGTTCTTCCATGGTGGGGACCTTACCTGGAATACGGAGGCGGCGCTCGTCTGTCCGCTGGATCAGGTGGGCGCGGTCGATGTGTATCAGGTCAACCATCATGGCCTGGACGTGAGCAGCAATCCGATGCTGCTGCGGGTGCTGTCCCCGACGGTGGCGGTGTTCAACAATGGTCCGACGAAGGGCTGTGCACCCCGGGTTGTGAATGATCTTCGGGCGTTGCCAAGAAAGCCGGAGATCTATCAGGTGCACCGGAACCAGCGGGATGAGGCGGCCAATACGGCGCCGGCACAGACGGCGAACTCCACCGCGGAGGGCGGTCAGTTCCTGCGCTTGAGCGTGGATCCGGATGCCTCGGGCTATTGGGTCGAGGTACCCACGACCGAGCATCGCCGTCGATTCGCGACGGTTCGCGGACGATGAGGGTGGGAAACGGGGAAAGTAAAACCCGAGGAGGTCTGCATGAACGGGATTCATCCGGTGTGGCTGAGAATTTACGCATCCGCGGTTGACCCGCCGACGTTGTTCGTCCCTTCCTTACACCTACCCAGGGTTGGGTGGGGAGCATGGCTACATTCAGAGAAGCGGCAGCACAGGAGTTTGGCTGGAAAACCGAGGATTTTGAGGCGAAAGCGTTCCTGCATTGCCTGGATCCGTTTCCACGGTTCATGGCCCGGGTGCTTTGGCTCTGGCGTGATCGGTTGTTCCGGGAGGACATCGCAGCGATGCGGATGGTTTCGGAGCTGACGAACTACAACGACATCTTCCGGATCGCGCAGAGTTTCGGCGACGCGCGGCGCGACCATAGCTTCCTGCGGGACAAGGTCGGGGTTCGTCCGCGCGGAAGGCGCTTGCTGGCGTTGGCGCGTGAGATCCTTCCGGGACGCAAGTCACGCGATGGCAAGGTGGAATCGGCCTATGCTCCTGGCGCGACCTGGCGGACGGAGGGAATTGGGGCAGGTCGGGAGACCGAAGCCGCGGATTCTGGGCCGGAGGAGGGTGAGGATTCCTCGACTGAGGTTGCCGAGAGTTCTGCGGACGAGCGACTCGTGAAGAAGCCCAAGGCCAGTTCACGACCGGCGGTCGGCATATCTGCGTGGCGCAAGAAGCCCGGGGCTGAGTAAGCCTCGGTGGTTTTGGTTGGTGCCAGAAAAGCAGGACGCCCGCCGGATTGGCGGGCGTCAGGCGGATTCGCCAGATGAGGACACCCGGCCTGCTGAAAGCCGAATTGTAGGCCGCGTGCCCCCACGCGGCGTCTTAATCAATACGCCGGGTGAGGACACCCGGCCTTCAGACAGGGATCGTCGGGCTCAGTCGGGCTTGTGGACGGAGTGGCAGGCCTTGCAGTTGGAGGCTGTCTTCCACGCGTCCAGAGCGCCGGGTTGCTGGGCGGCGAGGGCCTTGGCGGCGGCATGGAGGGCCGTGGTCTTCTCCGTCCAGCTCGCCAGGTCACCCTTGGGGGGGGTGTTGAGCGTCAGTTGGTAGGTCAGGTCGACCATGGTCTGATGGTCGGCGGTACTGCCCTCACCCTTGGAGACCTTGGCGCAGAGGGATTCCTTGCCCTTGAACCCGGATTCCATGACCTGCTTGATGGACTGGGAGGGCTTGGGCTTGGTGGCGCAGCCCGCCACGAAGGCGGCGGTGGCAACCGCGACGGCGAGGAGTCGGAGATGGCGTTGCATATCGAGTGCTGATGCTTCGGGATGAATTTCGAAAAGGAGGTCTCGGAACGCAATGGCGGCGAAACCTTGGACAAGGGAAGCGTGAACCGGCGATCGGGCCAAGCGTTTCCTGCGTTGGAATGCGGGGACGGAGAATTGGTCTTCGCCAAGCGGGGGATCACGGCTAGGGTTTCCGCATGGCCAAGATCGTACTCGTCGACGACGAGCTGACCATGGTCCAGATGGTCGCGGAGGTTCTACGCGGGGAAGGCCACGAGGTCTTCCCCTTCACAAGTCCGGCCGGTGTTCCTGAAGCCTTGGTGGAACGTCAGCCGGATCTCGTGATCACGGACCTGTATCTGGACAAGACCAAGCCGCATGGGATGGAGATCATCCGCAAGGCGCGGGCGCTCAATCCGCCGGCGGTGGTCATCATGGTGACGGGTTTCGGAACGGTGGAAAGCGCGGTCGAGGCGATGCGCCTCGGGGCGTACGACTACCTCGAGAAGCCCTTCAAGCTCGAAGAACTGAAGCTCTGCGTTCAGCGGGCGCTGACGTATACCCAGACGGTGCAGGAAAACTCGCAGCTCCGGCGGGAACTCCGGCAGAAGTACGGATTCAGCCAGATCATCGGAGCCTCCGAGCGCATGCAGGAGGTCTTCCGCATGATCGAGCGCGTGGCGGATACCGAGGCCACCGTCCTGATCCTCGGCGAAAGTGGCACAGGCAAGGAATTGGTCGCACGGGCGCTCCATTACAACTCCCGTCGCGCCAGCGGTCCCTTCATTCCGATCAACTGTTCGGCACTGCCTGAGAACCTCCTGGAATCCGAGCTGTTCGGGCATCGGAAGGGGGCATTCACGGGTGCCGTGTCGGACAAGAACGGACTCTTCCACGACGCGGATGGCGGAACCATCTTCCTCGACGAGATCGGGACCATGCCGGCGCAGTTGCAGAGCCGGTTGCTCCGCGTCCTGCAGGAGAAGGAGGTCCGGCGGGTCGGCGACAACACCGCCGTGCACGTCAACGTGCGCGTGCTGGCCGCGACCAACGAACACCTCGAGCAGTTGGTCCGGGACGGCAAGTTCCGGGAAGATCTCTATTACCGGCTCAATGTGGTTCCCATTTCGATGCCGGCGCTCCGGGATCGTAAGGACGACATTCCCATGCTGGTGTCCCACTTCCTGCGGGACAAGGTGCACTCGAGGTCGGGGCAGGTCTGCCGGATCACCCAGCGCGCGATGGATGCCCTGTGCGCGCACGCATGGCCCGGCAATGTTCGGGAGTTGGAAAATGCCGTGGAGCGCGCCTGTGTCTTGTCCGACTTGCCATTGCTTCGAGCACGCGACCTGCCGCCCGTCGTCCAACGTCTGGCCTCGACGGACGCGACCTCCGAGGACACCGAGGCGGTGGCGTTGGTGGAACCCGTCGGACAGGGAGCCGTGCGGCGCCTTGGGGCGTCGGGTGGGGGCGGCGAATCGGCGATGTCGGGGACCGGGGCTTCGGCAGGGTGCGGAGGTTTTCCGACCCACGTGGTGAGCCTGCGTCGTTTCATCCGGGATCAGGAACTTGGCTATCTCCAGCACGTGCTGAAGCTGGCAAACCAGAACAAGGAAGAGGCGGCCCGGTTGTTGGACATCTCACTGGCGACCTTGTACCGGAAGTTGTCGGACGAGGAATGACCCTCGGAAGAGGGGCCGGAAGCCTCAGCGGCCGCCTCGTTTGCATTCCGACGTCGCATTGCGACGTCCGGTTGCAAAACATCCCACGACTCGTACCGGCTCGGGCAGAGGTTGGCCGGGGTTCCGGCACCGTGGGTGGCATGTCTTTTTTGAGGTACTGTTCTTCTTTCTTGCCTTGGTGATGGCAAAAAACGCAAACACGCCCACCTTGTCTCAAACCTGTGTGATCCCGGTGGGCGCTTGCCTGCTCGGAGTCGTCCCCGGAGGTTGACGTTCCGGTAGCGCAGGAAGAATCCCGGTGAGTCCCCGGGCGGTTCAGGTCGGTGGACCTCGTCCGGGTTGGTGGAATCAGCGATCCAGATATGTCGGAATCGGAATCAAGTACGTCGGCCAATCGACGGAGCTTCCTGAAGGAGGCGGCCGCGTGTGCGGTGGGAGCGTGTTGCGTCGGTGTCCCTGCGGTTGCAGGGCTCGTGGCGTGGCTCGATCCCTTGGCGCAGGGCGGGGCTTCGGGAGAAGTGGCCACCCGGGTGTCGACCTTGGACGCGTTGCCGTCGGACGGGACCCCGCAACGGGTGACCGTGGTCCGCGGGCGGAGTGATGCCTGGACGCGGGATGGAGCGGTTCCGGTAGGCGCCATCTACCTGAGGAAGACCGGAGATCGGGCGGTCCAGGCGCTGCATTCCATGTGTCCGCACGCGGGATGCTTCGTCGACTACCAGGCGGCGCGTGGCGTGTTCTTCTGTCCCTGCCACGACAGCACGTTTGCGGTGGACGGCAGCATCAATGACCCGCATTCGCCGAGTCCGCGCGGGTTGGACACGTTGGAGGTGGAGGTGAAGGGGGATGAGGTCTGGGTGCGGTTCCGCAATTACCGCACGGGCATCCAGGAGAAGGTTCCAGTGTCATGAAGCGACTGATTTCGTGGTTGGATGATCGGACGGGGATGAACGGGCTGTTGAAGGAAGCCCTGTTCGAGCGGATTCCTGGAGGCGCGCGATGGCGATACGTCTGGGGGAGCACGCTGACGTTCTGTTTCGTGGTCCAGATCCTGACCGGGGTGGTGCTGTGGATGGCCTACAGCCCGAGCGCGGGGACGGCCTGGGAGAGCGTCTATTACATCCAGCATGAGATGACCGGGGGCTGGTTGTTGCGTGGATTGCATCATTACACGGCGCAGGCCATGCACGTGCTGCTGGTGCTCCATCTGTTGCAGGTGATCATCGATGGGGCCTACAAGGCTCCGAGGGAGGTGAATTTCTGGTTTGGGCTGGTGCTTCTGTTCCTGACACTGGGACTGGGCCTCACGGGATACCTGTTGCCCTGGGACCAGAAGGGGTACGGAGCGACCAAGGTGGCGACGAGTCTGGCGGGCATCGTGCCGGTGATCGGGCCTTCGCTGCAGAAGTTGGTCGTGGGTGGGACCGAGTATGGGCATCACACGCTGACGCGCTTCTTTGCGCTGCACGCAGGCGTGCTTCCGGGGTTGATGATCGCGGCGATCGTGGCGCACGTCGCGCTGTTCCGGAAGCATGGCATCACGGCCAAGCAACCGTACAAGAAGCCGGATGCGAACTTCTGGCCGGACCAGGTGCTCATGGACGGGGTGGCCTGTCTGGCCGTGCTGGGGGCGGTGCTCTATTTCACGGTGCGGCACCATGGTGCGGAGTTGTACGCACCGGCGGATCCGACCCAGCCGTTCAACGCGGCACGGCCGGAGTGGTATTTCCTGTTCCTGTTCGAGTTCCTGAAGCTGCACGTGCTGACGGATTGGTTCGGGCATCACGGGGAGTTGGTGGGAGCGATCATTGTTCCCGGACTCATCTCGGCGGTGTTGGGTGCCATGCCCTTCATTGCCCTCCGGCGGTATGGGCACCGGTTCAACCTCGTGTTCCTCGGGGCGCTCCTGCTCGGGGCGGGGTTGTTGACGCTTCGTTCCATCCGGGCCGACCAAGCCAATCCGGAATTCCAGGCGGCCATGACCCAGGCCAAGGCGGAATCGGACCGGGTGGTTGCGCTGATCCAGGCGAACCGAGGGATTCCCCGGGCGGGCGCGGCCGCACTCCTGAAGGAAGATCCGTCGACGGTGGGCCCTCGAATGTTCGCCCAGCATTGCGCCAGTTGCCATCGGTACGACGGCCACGACGGATTGGGCGGGGTATCGAAGGAGTTGGCCAGCGCGCCGGACCTGAAGGGCTTTGGATCCCGTGCGTGGCTGGCGGGACTGCTCGAGGCAGGGCGGATCACGAACCACACCTATTACGGTGGAACCCGGTTCCGGGACGGAAAGATGGCCAAGTATGTGACGACCAAGCTGCCGAAGAAACACGCGGCGGATCCTTCCGCGCTGGAGGCGATGATTGCCGCGGTCAGTGCCGAGGCGGCCTTGCCGGGGCAGGCCGCGGCCGAGGTTCGCGACGGGGCCCTGATCGAGAGGGGTCGCACACATGTCCGCGAAACCTTCGGGTGCACCGACTGCCACGCGTTCCGGAAGCCGGACGACGAAGCTTCGGCACCAGACCTGACGGGATGGGGTTCCCGCGATTGGATCATTGGGATCACCACCGACCCCGCCCACGAACGCTTTTACGGGAAGCGCAACGATCGGATGCCCGCCTTTGGAAAAGAGGGGCGTCTGACGGCGGCGGAGATGGGGTTGCTGGCGGACTGGATCCGCGGGGATACCGATCCCGAGCGAGTGGTTGCCGGGATGAAGTAAGGGGAGGGGCAGCGCCTCCCCGACGATCAGGGGGCGCAGGTGAGCAGCATGGTGCGCTATTGGACCCCGAAGCGCGGCAACTGGTCTCGGTAAGACCGGGACAAGGTCACACGGGCACCCGTCGTGAGGGTGATGGTGTACTCGCCGTGGAACAGGGGTTGGAGTTCCTTGACGCGCGATAGGTTGACGATGGAGGTGCGCGAGACGCGCACGAACTGCTCAGGGGGCAGGCGGGTCGCGATGGAGTTCATCGTCTCCCGGATCAGGTGGGAGTGGTTGCCGACATGCAACTCCACGTAATTGTCGGCGCTCGCGATCCAGTCGATTTCCGGGATGCGGACGAAGGTGACCTTGCCGTTGGACTTGACCGGGATCCGCTCGGGTTGGCGTGCACCGGACTTCAGGTCCTCCAGCATGGCGGCGAGCTTGGCCTGCAGATCGTCGGGTTTCGCAGTGGCGGCGCGGGTGCGGGCACGTTGGAGGGCGAGTCGGAGTCTTTCGCGATCAAACGGTTTCAGCAGGTAATCCACGGCGTGGACTTCGAAGGCCTGGACGGCGTACTGGTCGTGTGCGGTGGTGAAGATGACGGCGTGGGGTGCGGACCCGTTGAGTTTCTGGAGGACCTCGAAGCCACTCATCCCTGGCATCTGGACATCGAGAAAGAGGAGGTCCGGTTTGTCGCGCCGGACGGCGATGAGGGCTTCATCGCCGTTCTGACACTCCCCGATGACCGTGACCCCGGGTTCGTTCGCCAGGAACGTTCGAAGCCTCTCCCGGGCGAGCGGTTCATCATCAACCACGATTGCGCGCAGGTCTGCCATCGGGTCTGAACGTGTGGCAGAATCCCTCTTTGTCCAATGGCAATTCCGGGAGGGTGTGATCGCCGCGTTGCCTGACGCGGCCGGGGAGCAAAAAGGCCCGCACCTTGCGAAGGTGCGGGCCGCGAAGGGGACCCAACTTCAGCCGGGGTCGAAGTTCAGCGCTTGGTCGGGTAGGAGGGCCACCACTTGCCCATCTCCTCCGGTGTCTCGGGGACCTTGAGGGGGCGGACGACACGGAAGCCGAGGAACTGCGCATCCGTGAGGTACCACTTCGACTTGGGCAGTTGCGGATCGCGCATCTTCCATGCGGCCTCGGAGGCTTTGCGGGCACCGGAGCGGAGACCTTCCGGGTCATCGTCCCAGCTACCGCCACGGGCAACGTTCGGGTACTCGGTGTCGATGGCGACGTAGGCACGTTCGCCGACCTTGGAGTAATCGTCGACGTAACCGTCCATCACCCATTCGGCCACGTTTCCGAGCATGTCGTGGAGGCCCCATGCGTTGGGCTTCTTGAGGCCCACCTTCCGGTACTTGCCGTCGGCGTTGGTGAAGTACCAGGCGTACTCGTCCATCTTGGATTCATCATCGCCGAAGTAGTAGCGGGTGGTCGTCCCGGCGCGGGCGGCGTACTCCCATTCGGCCTCGGTGGCCAGACGGTAGAAGTGGCCGGTCTTGGCAGACAACCAGCGGCAGTAACGGGTGGCTGCGTAATGGGTCATGGAGATGGCCGGGAAACCATCCTTGCCCATGCCGAAGCTCATCTCGACGTAGGGGGTGGTGGGACGGCTGACGGCGTCGCCTTCCTTGCCGATGTAGGGGTTGGCTCCGTCCTTTCCGCTGCCGGGCAGCAGGTCAGGGAAGTTGAGGAGCAACTCGCGGTCGACGCGTTCGGTGGGGACGTTGGTGCCCTTTTCGAGGCCGGGGAACATGAACAGTTCGTACTCGTTCCAGCGGACCTCGGTCTTGCCCATCCAGAAGGGCTCGATCTTGACCTTGCGCTGGGGACCTTCGTCCGCCTTGCGTCCCTTCTCGGTGGCGGGCGTTCCCATGAGGAACTCACCGGCGGGGATGGGAAGCACCTCGAACTCGCCGTCGGTGCCGGGGATCTTCTCGACGTAGGCCTTCACTTCGGCGGCCTTGCTGTTGGCGAGGATCTTGGCGTGGATGGCGGCGAGCATCGCGGCTTCGTCCCGGGTCATGAGGCTGGCGGCTTCCTTCTGGCTGAGGACAAGACCGTCGGGCCATTGGGCTCCCTGCTCGATCCAGTTCCGGACCAGGTCGGCCTTCTCGCGGGGAAGGGGACCGCCCTTCTTGGCGGGCGGCATCAGGTCGTCGTGATCCGCAGGCAGGACCATCGTGGTGAAGACCTTGGACTTCTCGGCATCGCCGATGACGATGGAGTCGCTCTTGAAGAACTCGGCTTTCGCGTCGAGCCGGAGGTCGCCCTTGGCGTGGCCCTCCTTGTGACAGGAGACGCAATAGACCTCGAAGATCGGTGCCACCTGCTTGGCGAAGTCGACCTTCTCCTTCTGGACCAATTTGAATTCCTCGGGCCAGGCCGCGCCCTGCTCGATCCAGGCCTTCAGGGTATCCTGCTGGGCCTTGGAGAGCTTCTCTCCCTTGGGTGGCATGACATCGTCATGATCCGGCGGAAGTGTCGTCGTGGTGTAGAGCGGGCTCTTCGCGGGATCCCCGGGGACGAGCGACGGGCCGTCTTCGCCTCCCTTGAGGGCGTCCGCCCGGGTGACGAGGCTGAGGTCCCCTTTGGGTTTCTCGGCACCATGACATTTGAGGCAGTAGGCCTCGAGGATGGGGCGGACCTGACGTTTGAAGTCCACCGGGTCGGCCGCCCGGGTCAGCGGGGCGGCCAGGATGATCCCGGCGGTGATGGCGGCGATGCGGTTCATGAAACAGGTGCGCAGAGCATACACGGGGCGTTCTCCCGGCTGTCAAACGCGGCGAACTTGGGACGTCAATGAATCGGATGGTGTTCAGACCTGTTCGATTGGGGACCGGGCGGTCTTTTCCGGGGTCTGGAGGGCGGCTCCGCTGGTGGCTGCCATCGAATCCATGCTGGAGGACGAAGCAGCCTACGCCTCGTGGTCGGCCCACTTTGGGGGACCGTCCGCGGCTTGATGGGCTGCGGGAACAATCCAGATCACGAAAAAGGCGCCGCGGAGCGGCGCCTTCTGAATTTCGTGCTGGATGTTGGCGAGGGCTTCAGCGGCCTTCGGTGAGGGAAGCGGGCAGACCCGTTTCCCAGGTCTTGGGGCCGTTCCACGGCCGCGCCGTATCCGTATCGTCGTTGGTCTTGCAGCCGGCACACGACAACGCGCTGGCTGCGATCAACAACGCAAAGAAGTAGCGAATTCGGAACTTCATGCTGGATCAGTACAGGACTTCGTCGTCCTTCGCAATGGCCACATCGCCCTGCTTCCATGTGGGAATGACGTTGGCGATCGAGGTGTTGGCCTGAACCTTCACGATGGCCACCTTGCCGACCAGCTTGTCCCCGCGGCGCACGAGCAGTTCGCCACGTTCCAAGGCACCCTTGTTGTCACCGAAATCGAGGAGGACGAAGTCCTGCTGAGGGCCAACCTCGAGGATGCGTCCCTTGAGGCCGGCGGGGAGGATGACCTTCTGGTCGGGGGCCTCATACTTGGCGAGGCGGTTGGTCAGGGAGGTGATGCGCTTGAGGAAGATGGTCTTCTCTTCGGCGAGGGCGTTACGCGCCTCGACCGTGTCCTTGAGTTGGGCCCGGATCTCCACGACCTGATTGGGCTTCATTCCGAGGGCATCCCACTGGGCGAGGGTCGCCTGGGCGTCGTTCTTCTCCTTGGTGGTCTTGGCGAGCTGCGCATCAAGACTGTCCGCGCGCTTCTTGTTGTTGGCGGCGGCCGCGGCGGCTTCCTCGAGCTGGGTCTTGGTGGACTCCAGATCCTTGGAGCGCGTTTCCAGCTCGGAGGCGGTCTTCTTGAGGTCCGCCGTGGTGCTGGTGAGCTTGGTCGAGGTGTCCTCCAAGGTTGCCTTCGTGGTGGTGAGGTCCGTTCTCAGTTCCTCCACGACAGGCTTTGTGTGGAGGAACGTGAGGGCCAGGCTGCCGATGGCGGCGAGGAGGGCGATGATCAGTGCGATTCGCAGCATGTTAGGAAAAATTCTTCCGGAGCCTACGGGAGCCGCAAACGGAGTGTCAACGGCGCACCCATGGACAATGCGGGAGCAAAGGCGTCACGGTCGAGGGCGCATTTTTAACTTCGGATGGCAGTTGGTTGGTCCATGGCGCATGGTTGCCCGTGGCACGCGCCATGCGGCCACTCCCTTGTGAATTCCGTTCCTGCACCGTCACAACATCCGCTTGCGGCCCGGCCGACAGGTAGACGTGGCGTGGTCGGGTTCACGCTGATCGAGTTGCTGGTGGTGATCGCGATCATTGCCATCCTGGTCGCGATGCTGTTGCCGGCACTGGTTTCAGCGCAGCGTTCGGCGCAGCGGACGGCCTGCCTGAACAACCTCCGTCAGTTGAACCTCGCCTGGAACCTCTACAGTTCCGACCATTCGGACGCGCTGGTGCTGAACGGGTATGGCACTCAGGAGCCCCTGGAGGACACTCGCTTGTGGGTGAACGGAGGGAGCCATCTGGAGACGGGGCCATTCACCAACCAAGCCTTCCTCATCGGTCGGGAGCACGCCGCCTTCGCGCCGTACATCCAGTCTGCACGGACCTATCGGTGCCCAGGGGACCGGAGTCGCGTGGAGATCTTGGACAAACGGCACCAGAAGACCCGGACCTATGCCCTCAACGCGTTCATGAACGGGGTGGCACCCGATTTCCGCCTCCATTTTGGCCGGGGAACGCTGTTCGCCAAGGTAGCCGATGTCGGGGCTGCGGGGCCGGCGGATCTCCTGACCTTTCTGGATGTTGCTCCGGGAAACGTCTGTCACCCGGCATTCATCGTCCACAGAGGTCCGTTCACGGGGCTCTTCTACCACCTTCCGTCCTTCCAACATGGGAACCGAGGGGCGCTGGCCTTTGCGGATGGACATGTAGACACCCGGTTGTGGACGGATCCACGCACCCGGCAGGAATCGATCGCCGAGTGGATCCCGGATCACTGGACGATCTACCATCCGGGAAGCCGGGACCTGAGGTGGTTGCAGGATCGGGCAACGGTGGATCGACCGTAGTCCCCGGGGTGGCTGGGATCCTCCCAGATTCACTTGCCGCTGCGGTTGACTCCCCGGGACTGGAGTCCCTAGTGTCCGCCGGTAATTTCCGGTTGGCACCCCCGAGGATTGCGCTTCGGGGTTTTTTTGTGTCTCCGGTTACACTCGCTGCGATGGCAAATGTGATTCTGGTCGGCGCCCAATGGGGCGACGAGGGCAAAGGCAAGATCATCGACGTTCTCACCGAACAGTCGGAGATCGTCGTACGGTCTGCCGGTGGCAACAACGCCGGGCATACGGTGTATGTCGGCAAGGACAAGTATGTCCTTCACCTGATTCCCTCCGGCATCCTGCGGGCGGGCAAGGTGTGCGTGATCGGGAATGGCGTGGTGCTGGACCCGATCGGCCTGGTGAACGAACTGGATGGCCTCGCGAAGCTGGGTGTCCCCGTGAGTCCGGCGAACCTGCAGATTTCCGAGACGGCACATGTCGTGTTTCCCTGGCATCGCGAACTCGACGGCCAGCGTGAGGTGCGAAAGGGGACCAAGAAGATCGGGACGACCAAGCGCGGCATCGGGCCGACCTACGGCGACAAGGCAGCACGTGTCGGGTTGCGGGTGATTGACCTGATCCACCCGACCCGTTTCGCCGAGCGGTTGAAGGAGCGGTTGGAGGAGAACAACGAGGTCCTGAAGGCGCTGGGTGCGCAGCCGTTGTCGTACGATACCCTTTTTGCGGAGTATTCGAAGGCGGCGGACCGGTTGCGGCCGTTCGTGACGAACACGGTGGTTTACCTGCACGAGGCGACGCGTCGTGGGGCCAACATCCTTTTCGAGGGTGCGCAGGGCACCTTCCTCGACATCGACCATGGCACGTATCCCTACGTCACGTCGTCGAGCACGACGGCCGGCGGTGCCTGCACGGGTTCAGGTGTGCCGCCGAACCGGATGGACAAGGTCGTCGGCGTCCTGAAGGCGTATACGACGCGCGTGGGTGAAGGCCCGCTGCCGACGGAGAACGCCCAGATCAGCGACCTGTTGCATGGCATGGGGCGTGAATTCGGGGCGACGACGGGCCGCGCCCGTCGTTGTGGATGGTTCGACGCCGTCGCCACGCGGCATGCAGCGATGGTCAACGGCATCGATGAGTTGGCGATCACCAATGTCGATGGACTCGACACGGTGAAGACCATCCGGGTCTGCACGGCGTACGAGGTGGATGGCAAGCGGTTGACGCACATCCCGAACGATTGCGAGATCCTGGCCCGGTGCCAGCCGGTGTATGAGGATTTCCCGGGCTGGGAGGTTCCCACGGACGGCATCCGGCGTTGGGAAGATCTTCCGGTGAACTGTCGGCATTATCTGTTGTCCATTGCGCAGATGACGGGCGCCCGGCTGACGATCACGTCGGTGGGGCCGGCGCGGGAACAGACGATGTTCCTGTGATCGGCGGGTGTCCCGGGCTCGTTCCCGAAAGACGATGAGTGCCGAACCCCGATTGAGTCCGCAGGCGCAGGCAAACGTGCCCCAGCACGTCGCCGTGATCATGGATGGCAACGGGCGCTGGGCGAAGCAGCGTGGGCTGCCGCGGGTCGAAGGCCATCGCAACGGCGTCGAGTCGGTCCGCGCGATCGTTCGTGCCGCCGGCGAGGTCGGGGTGAAGTACCTGACCCTCTACGCGTTCTCGGTGGAGAACTGGAATCGACCGAAGGACGAGGTCGACACGTTGATGAAGTACCTCGCGCGTTTCCTGAAGAACGAGATCGGCGAGTTGAACCGGAACAACGTGAAGCTGGACGCGGTGGGCCAGATCTGGCGGTTGCCGGACGCGGTCCAGCAGCAGTTGGAGAAGACGAAGGCAGCGCTCTCGAAGAATACCGGGCTCACCCTCGTGTTGGCGCTGAGCTACGGCGCCCGGACCGAGATCATCGAGGCGGTGCGCGAGCTTTCCGCAAAGGCCCGCAACGGGACGATCGATCCAGCGGAGATCAATGAACGGGTGTTCTCGGAGCACCTGTATACCCGGCACTATCCGGATCCCGACCTGTTGATCCGGACCAGCGGGGAAATGCGTGTGAGCAACTTCCTGCTTTGGCAGATCAGTTATGCCGAGTTCGTGGTGACCCCGGTGCTGTGGCCGGATTTCCGGAAGGCGCAGTTGTACGAGGCACTGGAGGAATACGCCCGCCGGCATCGTCGGTTCGGAGGGCTTTGATCCCGAATCGGGGGGGCGCCCATCACGGGTGGCTTGCGAATCCGGCCCGGATTGGGTTCCGATTCGGGAATGTTCCACCGTCCCATCGTCTGTCTGGCCATCCTGGGGTCCCTTTCCGCGGTGGCGGCCGAGACTTCGGCATTTCCCGAGCCGTATGACTCCGAGAAGGGGAAGCAGCCCCCGATGTCGGCGGAGGCGTCCGCCCGATCGATCCGGCTCCCTGAGGGATTCGGGGTGACGGTGGTGGCGTCGGAGCCCGACGTGCGACAACCGGTGGCGATGGCCTTCGATCTGCGAGGACGGCTGTGGGTGGCGGAGAACTACACGTACGCTGAAGCCGGGGTGAACTTCGCGACCAACCTGATGGATCGCATCCTGATCCTGGAGGATGCGGACGGCGATGGGCGCGCAGAACGACGGAAGGTGTTCTGGGATCAGGCCCAGATCCTGACCAGCGTCGAGCCGGTTGCGGGCGGGGTGTATGTGTTGTGTCCGCCGCGGTTGCTCTTCATCGCGGACGCGAACCGGGATGACGTCCCGGATGGTCCACCGGAGGTCGTGTTGGATGGGTTCACGACGACCACCGGCAATCGGCACACGTTCGCCAACGGACTGAAGTTGGGTCCGGACGGGTGGCTGTGGGGCCGGATTGGCATTTCCAGCGGCGCGAAGATCGGGTTGCCGGGCCAAGCCGAATCCGATCGGGTCGAGATGCGTGGTGGCATCTGGCGTTTCCATCCGAAACGCCGCGTGGTGGAAGCGGTGAGCCACGGAACGACGAATCCGTGGGGGCTCGACTGGAACGAGGTGGGGGAGCCGTTCTTCATCAACACGGTCATCGGGCATTTATGGCACGCGGTTTCGGGCGCGCACCTCGAGCGCATGCACGGGAACGATGTGTTGCCCCGCGCTTATGCGCTGATGCCACAGATTGCGGATCACTACCATTTCGACACAGGCGCCGGTTGGACCAAGTCGCGACCATCGGCGGATGGGGTGGCGGCGAGCGGAAGCGACGCGCTCGGCGGTGGACATGCCCATGCCGCGTTGATGATCTACCAGGGCACGAACTGGCCGGCGTCCTATCGCGGTGGGCTTTTCACGTGGAACCTGCACGGTCGGCGGGCCAATCGCGAGCGGTTGGAGCGCCTGGGTTCAGGCTATGTCGGGCGGCATGAACCCGACCTGTTCCAGACCGGCGATCCCTGGTTTCGCGGGATCGAGATGCTGCAGGGACCCGAAGGGGCTGTGTACGTCGCGGACTGGTCGGATACCGGGGAATGCCACGAGCACGATGGCGTCCATCGGTCGTCGGGCCGGATCCATCGCATTGCCTATGGGACGCCGCCGGCGGTGACGATCCCGGATTTGGAGGGGGCGTCGATGGAATACCTGGAGCAGCGCATCCTGGATCCGAACGAGTGGACTTCCCGGGCGGCGTTGAAGGTGTTGGCGACGCGGTCGGAAGATCCGGAGCGATGGGAATCCTCGACCCGATTGCGGGCGACCTTCCAACGGGAGAAGTCGGGGCCGCGGGCCTTGCGCGTGCTCTGGGCCTTGAACGCATTGGGAACGTGGACCCCGGATTGGATGCTGTCGCGGACGGGAGACGACGACGAGCACGTGCGGAGTTGGGCGGTAAGGTTGCTGGCGGACCAGTTTGCGGTGAATCCCGATGCGTCCGCCGCGAGGTCTTTGCTGACGCCTGAGATCCAGGAACGCGTGTTCCAACGTTGGGAACGGATGGCGGTGAAGGATGCCTCCGGGTTGGTCCGGCTCTATCTGGCGTCGGCGTTGCAACGCATGCCGGCGGACCGGAGGGCGGCGGTGGCCCGGGCGCTGGCCGCGCGTACGGAGGATGCAGGGGACCGCACGCTGGGACTGATGATCTGGTACGGGATCGAACCGTTGGGGAGCGTGGCCGCCGGTTCGCTGCGAAGCGTGGCGGAGTCGAGTGCGCATCCCGTGCTACGGCGCTTTGTGGCCCGGCGGTTGGCGGAGGATGTGGTCACGGGATCGCCCGAGTTGGAGCGGTTGCTGGCGTGGGTGCGTGGGGCGTCGGAGGAAGCGCGGGCAGACGTGCTGGCGGGAATGTCGGAGGCCTTGCGGGGAACGCGTCGGGCCGCGGGACCCAAGGGATGGGCTGAGTTGGGGACGGTGATCCGCGCGGGATCGAATGAAGCGCTGAAGGCCATGGCGCGCGATCTGGATGTTGTCTTCGGAGATGGGCGCGCGGTGGATCAGTTGCGGAAGTTGGTGGAGGACGGGAGCGCGGACGCGGTGGCGCGGCGTTCGGCTTTGCGGTCGCTGCTGGACGCCAAGGTTCCGGATCTTGGGCCGGTGCTGCGGCGGTTGGCGGACGACGGATCGCTGCGGGCGGCGGCGTTGGTGGGTTTGCTGGAGGTATCGGATCCGGCGGCACTGGAAAAGGTCCTTTCGCGGTACCAATGGCTCGGGGTCGAGGAACGCCCGGCGGTGATCCTGGCGATGATTTCCCGTGTCGAGACTTCGCGCGCACTGCTGGAAGCGATGGTTGCCGGCCGGATACAACGTACCGACCTCACGGCATTCCAGGCCGGCCAGATCGCGCGGTTGGGTGATGCGTCCCTGACGGCCCTGCTGGGCAAGGTCTGGGGAACGGTCCGCACCACGCCGTCGGAGAAACGGCAGCGGATTGACGCGCTGCGACGGGAGTTGGGTCCCGAGGTGCTGGCGAAGGGGCAGCTGGGGCGTGGACGACAGGTTTTCGTGCAGGCGTGTGCGGGGTGCCATCGGTTGTACGGCGAGGGCGGGGAAGTGGGACCCGACCTGACGGGATCGGGACGTGCGGATCTGGGTTACCTGTTGGAGAACGTGGTGGATCCGGGGGCTGTGGTGGCGGCGGAGCAGCGGTTGTCCGTGTTCACGTTGAAGGATGGGCGGGTGGTATCCGGGTTGTTGCGCGATGCGAACGAACGGACGCTGACGGTGGTCAACCCGGGCGAGCGCCTGACTGTGGCGCGTGCCGAAGTCCTGACGGTGGAGACGATGGCGGAGTCGGCGATGCCGGAGGGGTTGCTGGACACCATGCCGGCAGGGGACGTGCGGGATCTCATGGGTTACCTGATGCATCCGCGTCAGGTGCCATTGCCGCAGTAGCGATGGGTTGGAACGTGGAGTTCACCGATTCGTGGCGATTGTCACGGATTCGTTCCTAACGGGACGGCGGTTTGCTTGGCCAGAGTGGGGCGAATGGACAAACCGACGTTGCCGGTGGTTCGGGATCGAAGGGCGGAGGTCGCGGTTCGGGCGATGACACGGGGCAGGGATGCGCGGACAGGGTACCGCGTCCGGGTTTCGTCGACGGAGGCGGACGTGCGTGCGGCGCAGAGTCTCCGTTTCCAGGTGTTCAACCTCGAGTTGAACGAGGGGTTGGAAAGCTCGTACGCCACGCTCCGGGATGAGGATCCGTTTGATCCGGTCTGCGATCACCTTCTGGTGGAGGACGAAACCTCGGGAGAGATCGTCGGCACCTATCGGCTCCAGACCGGGGCAATGGCATTGGCAAACCTGGGATTCTATTCGGCGCAGGAGTTTGAGTTTGGCACCTTCCGGGAGGTTTACGGCGAGATGGTGGAATTGGGGCGTGCGTGCGTGCATCGGTCGCATCGGAACCTTCAGGTCCTGACGCTTCTTTGGCGGGGGATCCGGGATTATGCCCGGGAACGCGGGTGCCGGTATCTGATCGGGTGCAGTTCGTTGACCTCGCAGGATCCGCGGGATGGAGCGGCGGTGTATCTGGAGCTGGGTCCGGATTATCTGGTGGATGCGCGGTTTCGGACGCACCCCACCCCAGAATTCGTGTGTCCCCTCGACGAGGTGGCGGGAGGTGTGACAAGAATCCCCCCTCTGTTACGTGCCTACCTATCGTTGGGTGCCCGCATCTGCGGTGCGCCGGCGTTGGA
>Ga0172372_10002240_pt1 | contig 29611 bp, 21 predicted proteins | sample LakKiv5m_2_FD_114544 | JGI IMG/M metagenome (GOLD analysis project Ga0172372, IMG submission 114544) | Freshwater microbial communities from Kabuno Bay, South-Kivu, Congo - kab_092012_9.5m | ecosystem: Environmental > Aquatic > Freshwater > Lake | place: Democratic Republic of the Congo...
TAGGACCATTGGGTGCTTCTGCAACAATTGCTCCAAATTTCCAGCATGGAGCACACCTGAGAAGGAATACACGCAAACAAATCTATAATACTGTTATCGCCGGATTTCCTAGAGGTATTCAGATACAAGGCGCATCTGTAGATAATGCCAAAAATAACCTGTTAAAAATGAATAATTCTGTAATCGCTGGCGCAACTACTGAATTTTTTGTTGATGCTGCCGATTCAGTTCGTTCCTGGAGAGCAGCTAATGAAGCAGAATGGTTCAGAGACCGAAAAAGAGAGAATATTACTACTTCTATTAAAGAGCTCGGATTTATTGATGCATTTAAACAGGACGGAAAACCAAATTTTCTCCTTGTATCAGGTTTACCTGCTGGTAATTCGCCTTTATTAAGAGGATCCTATTGGGATGGTATTATTAATGATGAGGTAATTATATCAGCAGAACTGGCCCAAATTAAAATATATCCTAATCCAGCTACTGAATTCGTCTCAATTGATACAAAATTGAGAATAAAAAATGTATATATAGCAAATTCAAATGGTCAATTGGTTAAACAAGCTCCATTAACCAATAATCAAATTGATTTGTTACAGCTTCAACCAGGCGTTTATTTTATAATTCTGGCTACGGAGGAGGGCAAATTTTACAATCAAAAAATAATTAAGCAATGATTTTTAAAATGTTAATCCATGGAAACACAAATCTTCAATAATATCAATTATTTAGCTGAAGGTTTTAGCATAGGTTCCACCTTTGGATTAAATTTTACGTATATTGTGAAATAATTATTTCTCCCTTGTGTTTTATAAGGAGGCAGAATTACGATTTTCGTTCTGCCTCCTTTTTTTTATTCTTCTATTTATTACCTTTGCGCAATGGAATCAAAAATACCTAAAACAGGGCTGATATTAAGGGGATTTGCAATGGGTATAGCGGAGGTTATACCAGGTGTTTCCGGTGGAACCATTGCTTTTATCTCCGGAATTTATACCAGGTTACTAAACGCTATTAAGGCTATTTTGAGCCTTGAACCTTTCCTGGCATTTAAGGAGAATGGCTGGAAAGGGCTTTGGGCTAAAGTGGATGGCGATTTTATGCTGTATTTACTCACGGGTATGGCGGGTGGTCTTATTCTTGGGGTATTTGTAATCACGCATCTGATGGAAAATTTTCCAATTCCTCTGTGGTCTTTCTTTTTTGGTCTTATTATAGCTTCTACCTGGTTTATCTCCAGGCAAATTCCAGTATGGAATCTGACTACGATAGGTCTGTTTATTTTTGGAACTATAATAGCCTATTTATATACGGTGGTTTCTCCGACAAACGGAAATGAGGCACTATGGTTTGTTTTTATCTCTGGTACCATTGCCATTTCTGCTTTGCTCTTACCTGGAATTTCCGGTTCGTTTATTTTACTTTTACTCGGGATGTATGCCTTTGTAGTTGGCTCTGTCAAAAATTTACTGACTGATTTTAATACCGCTTATGCAGCTATTGTCGTTGTTTTTGCTTTGGGTTGCCTGTTGGGATTAGCTACCTTTTCCAGGTTTCTTTCCTGGTTATTTAAAATTTATCCAAATCAGACGCTGGCACTTTTAACAGGATTTATGCTGGGGTCATTGAACAAAGTATGGCCATGGAAAATTATATTATCATGGAGAACTAATTCGGAGGGTTTAAAAGTACCTTTCATAGAGAAAAGTGTTTCCCCTTTTCATTCCGGAATTGATATTCCGCAACTTGTATTTGCCATTTTTTTAATGGTTTTGGGGGCTTCCCTCATGTTCATTTTCGATAGATTAGAATTGAAACGTGTTCAAAAATAATGTAACTTGATGACTACTACTGTATCATGGATGCCTTTTAAAAAAGAACCGGAGGGTAAAAAAGGCCTGGGTTTAATTGGCTATCCCTTGTCACACTCTTTTTCCAAGCAGTTTTTTACTGAGAAATTTGAGAAAGAAAATATTCAGGATTTCTATTACGATTTGTTTCCAATTCCTGATATTTCCCTACTTCCAGAGCTATTTAATATGTTTCCTAATCTTCTTGGCGTCAATGTAACGATTCCTTATAAGAAGGCAGTTATTCCTTATCTGGACGACCTGAATGAAGAGGCCGCTGCGGTTGGTGCGGTTAATGTAATTAAACGCACCCAGATGGGTTTGGTTGGTTATAATTCTGACGTATATGGCTTTGGTGAATCATTAAATGCCTTCCTTCAGCACAAAGATGCCTCTATGATTAATAATGCGCTGGTGTTGGGAAATGGAGGTGCCGCTAAAGCAGTTCTCTATCAGTTGCCGAAAATGGGTATTTTACCTACCCTCGTTTCCAGAACCCCAACGCCTGATGGAATTACCTATGATGACCTGACGCCAGATATTATGAATCTGAATCGGCTCATTATTCAAACTACCCCATTGGGAATGTCTCCTCATGTCGAAGAATCTCCTAATATTCCCTATTCTTTGTTGACTCCAAGGCATTTTCTATACGATCTGATTTATAACCCCGAGGAAACACTTTTCTTGAAACAAGGTAAAGCAAGAGGTGCTAAAACCTGCAACGGTAATGAAATGCTCGTACTTCAGGCGGTCAAATCATGGGATATCTGGACAGGCGATTTGTAATATGGAAAACAACCTTTTTATTCCAGATTTTAATGATATTTCCATTGCTTTCCGCGATAAAAGCAATCAGGAACTTAAAAGAACCTATTGGCTTTTTAAAGGTATGAATATGCCTTTTCTGGTCAATGCAGGCGCAAAACTAGGCATGTTAGCCCTTAACTGGTCTGTTCCTTTTGTTGGGCGTATTATCAAAAATACTATTTTTAAACAGTTTTGTGGTGGTACCTCACTGAGTGAAAGTTTACCGGTTATTCAAAGATTGGGTAAACAACAAATTTTCTCAGTTCTCGATTACGGTGCAGAAGGGAAAAATGAAGAATCTGAATTTGATTTTACTTTGCAGGAAGCAAAAAGAGCCATTGAATTTGCAGCGGGTGCCGGTAGAAATCCATTTGTAAGTACTAAATTAACAGGTCTGGTCGATCAGCAGGTTTTAGGAGATGTGGCATCAGGGAAGGGGTTGGATAATATGTCAACAATGGCTTATAATCGATTTAAAAACCGGGTGGATAGCCTGTGTGCGCTCGCTTTTGAGAAAAATGTCTCCATCTTTATTGATGCCGAAGAATCCTGGATTCAACAACCCATCGATGATCTGGCAAATGATATGATGGAAAAATATAATGTAAATAAGGCTGTTATTTATAATACATTTCAAATGTATCGGAAAGACAGACTCTCTTTTCTGAAGCATAGCTTTTATCGAGCCAAAGAAAGAAAATACTGGCTGGGTGCCAAATTAGTCAGAGGGGCCTACATGGAAAAGGAGAATCAAAGGGCTTTGGATTTGAATTACGAATCGCCTATTCATATCTCCAAAGAATTTACGGATCAGTCTTTTAATGAAGGTATCGAATTCTGTCTGGATCATTATGAGGAAATGTATGCTGTTAATGCCTCTCATAATGTTTATAGTGTTTCTTTGCAAGTAAAAAAAATGGTTGAAAAGGCTATCCCTTTTAATCATTCGGGCATATACTTCTGCCAGTTGATGGGAATGAGCGATATATTGACTTTTAATCTGGCAAATGCAGGTTTTAATGTGGGCAAATATGTGGTTTATGGTCAAATTAAAGAGGTGATTCCTTACCTCATCCGACGTGCCGAAGAAAACAGCAGTGTTACTGGAGATATGTCGCGGGAATTAAGTTTGGTGAAAGCTGAAATGGAACGCCGGAAATTACTTTAAGATAATTGCATTGGTACTTCCATTAAAAGTATTTCAGCATCGTCTTCCTTAACAAAAAGATCAATATTGTTTGCACCGGTTATTCCTAATCCATCTCGTAGACCCATTTCTTGCTGGTCAACTAAAAAAGAGCCTCTTAATACAAAAGCGTAGAGTCCGTTTCCTTCTTTTTTTACCTGGTAGTTGACCTGTTGCCCTTTATCAAAATGGCCCAGGTGAAACCAGGCGTCCTGATGTATCCAAACACCCTCGTCATCTGGATTTGGCGAAAGAATTTGCTGCAACCTGTTTTTCCTTGATCCCTCGTTCAGACTTATCTGATCATACCGGGGCCTTACATTTTTGTTATTCGGAAAAATCCATATTTGCAGAAATTTGACCGTTTCATCCTTGTTTTTATTATACTCACTATGATAAACCCCGGTTCCGGCACTCATTACCTGTATATCCCCTTTACGGATAATGGTCGTATTATTCATGCTATCCCGATGCTCCAGATCTCCTTCCAGCGGGATGCTTATAATTTCCATATTGTCATGAGGATGCGTACCAAATCCCATTCCGCCGGAAACCGTATCATCATTCAGCACCCTGAGAACACCAAAATTCATTCTATCCGGATGATAATAACTGGCGAAACTAAAAGTGTGAAAGCTCTGTAGCCAGCCATGATTTGTAACTCCTCTTGTGTTTGCCGGATGATAGAAATGTTTATTCATTTAGAATCTTTTGTTTCCATTAACCCATTTAGTATTTAATTTGTTTTTCTAATTTCCGTTTCTTTGTGGTTTTGACATCTATTTTTTCCAATATTGGTTGTCCGGCATCAACCCAGGCAGTGTACCAACTGCTTGCAATAGCTTGAATTGTTTTCTTCATCTGCTTTTCAACCATGCCATTCATGGCGGTTTGATATGCCCTGGAAAATTCGATACACGGTTTTTTTATGGTTCCTTTTCCCTGGACAACAAAACACCATTGTTTGTCGGGTGGAAAGGTCTCCCGGACTTGTTTTTCGATGGTTAAAACATCCGACACCAATCGCTGACTTTCTTTACATATTTCCCAGAAAATAACTTCCGGATTTTCCCAGTATGTGGCTTTCCCTGTCCATAACTGGTAGGTTGAAGCGGCAAAATATTCGGGTATATGGCTTTCCCAGAGGGCATGTATGCCTGTTTGTTCTGTCAATTGACCATTATAGTTTTGAGTAGTGTGCAGGGGAACATGGGCATCTCCGATATAATGTCCTATTTCTGCAGACATTTGTAAAATTCGGGATTTATCTTTTTTGATAAAAGCATCTGTAAGTCTTCTTTGCATTCTGAATAAATGCCAGGGTAAAATACCATGTCCATTCAAATCATCTGAAAAGAAAAAAGTTCCTTCTCTTTCAAGGTGAGGAGGTAACAGGGAGAATAAGCTATCTCCAGGCATTTCCCACTCCCCGTCAGGCAATTTTGGTGCTATTAAATGCTTGAATAATTCCCTGTATCCTGGCATTTCCTGCTGCTCTTTCTTATAATAAATGGTATCTGTTTGTTGTATCAGATACATAGTGTGATATTTAAAAATGGCATCGGTATAGGTTGACGGTAAGGAATCATAAGGAGCGGAGCCATATTTTTCAAAATCGATGTAATGCCTGGCCGCTTCAAAAGGAGAAGCGTACCTTCGCTTATCAGGGTCCACAGCGTGCTCTGTAATAAAAACTTCTTCTTGCTGGTAAAAGGAAATCATGGCAGATGGCAATGCATAGATAGCCAGATTATTTAATAGCCTGTGGGCATAAAATCCCCAAAAAAGAAAATGAATCAACATGGGCTTTTTTCTGCAAGTTGGTATAAAGCCCTGATAAAGCATCCTATTTTCAATCTAAACAAGGTTTACCCATATTTATTTTATGGAATTCTGTCCAATAAAAAAAATAATCCTTAATTTACCTATTATTCTTTTTTTTAAAAAGCGATTATGTTTCGAATTTTATCAGGTCTGATTTATTGGGGATTCTTGTTTAATCTGTTGAGCTGCAATACGTTGAAACAAAATACCGCTTTATTTAAACCTGTGGATGTTATCCCTGACAACTTATTTACATCCGGAATTGAGGGCCCCTCTTTTCATGAAAATGGGAATATTTATCTGGTAAATTTCGGAAATGAGGGTACCATCGGTGTTCTTTCACCTGATCATCAGGTAAATGAGTTTATTCAACTGCCATCAGGTAGTATTGGAAATGGCATCCGGATTCATCCCGACGGAGATCTCATGGTTGCAGATTATGTTGGGCATAACATATTGAAAATTAATATTTTAAATAAAAAAATTAAGATTTTTGCCCATAATAAGGAAATGAATCAACCCAATGACCTGGCCTTTCATCCCGCAGGATTTTTTTATGCATCTGATCCTGACTGGAAAATGAGTACCGGACAAATATGGCTTATCAGATCGGATGGCACTACTTTTTGTCTTGAAAAAAATATGGGAACAACCAATGGTATCGAAGTTAGCCCGGATGGAAAGTTTCTTTATGTGAATGAGAGTGTGCAAAGAAAAATATGGAGGTTTAAAATTGACAAAGAGGGGAATATTTCTGACAAAACCTTGTTCCATCAATGTGCTGATTTTGGCATGGATGGTATGCGTTGTGACAGGATAGGAAATCTCTATGTAACCAGATACGGAAAGGGTACCGTCATTTGTTTAAACTCAAGGGGGAAAATGGTAGCAGAAATTATTTTAAAAGGTAGTAAGCCTTCTAATATCACTTTTGGGGGTAAAGATGGTAAAATGGCTTACGTCACCTTACAGGACAGGGGTATGCTGGAATCATTTACGGTTCCTTATTCCGGGCAGGATTGGCAAAGATTTCAAAAAAATTAACACTCATGGCAGCTTTAACAAAAAATGTTTTTTTATCATTTTGCTTATCCCTGTGCACCTTCTTTTCCTTCGCACAGGAAATTGACCTTATGCTGAAAGGGGGCATCGTAATTGATGCTAAAAATAAACTCAACCAGCGACTGGATGTCGCTATTGATGATGGCATAATCGTTCAGGTTGGGCCTGATTTATCCACCAGGAATGTTTTTCAGGTGATTGATGTGACCGGATTATACGTAGTACCTGGTATCATTGATATACATGGGCATCATTTTTATGGCACAGAACCTGATGCTTATTTAAGTAACGGTTCCAGTGCCCTCGCTCCTGATGGTTACACCTTCAGGTCTGGTGTTACTACGGTAGTGGACGTGGGTGGTTCTGGATGGAGAAACTTCAAAACATTTAAAAAACAAACCATTGAAACTTCTCAGACTCGGGTACTATCCTTTTTAAATATTGTGGGGACGGGAATGAAAGGGGGGCCTGTCGAACAAAATCTGCTCGATATGGATGCAAGACTTACTGCTATGGAGGCACTCACATTTCCCGATATTGTTGTAGGGATAAAAGTGGCTCATTATGCAGGGCCCGAATGGACACCCGTTGATCAGGCTGTTCAGGCGGGTAAACTGGCTAATATTCCGGTAATGATTGATTTTGGAGGAGTGGAACCGGAACTTTCCTTAGAAACCCTTTTTAATGAAAAATTAAGGCCGGGTGATATTTATACCCATTGCTATGCTAAAGTAAAAGGAAGAATCCCTTTGGTGGATGAAAAAAGAAAACTAAGACCTTTCGTCCTTCCGGCTCAAAAAAAAGGAATTATTTTCGATGTAGGTCACGGAGGTGGCAGTTTCCTTTGGGATCAAGCCATTCCCGCTATCGAACAAGGTTTCAAACCCAATACTATAAGTACCGATTTGCACACAGGTAGTATGAATGGAGGCATGAAAGACCAGTTGAATGTAATGTCAAAATTATTGAATGCAGGTTTGTCCTTAAATGAAGTGATTGAAGCTGCTACCTGGAAACCTGCACAAGTTATTAACAGACCCGCCTTAGGTCATTTAACGGTAGGTGCAGGGGCCGATATTGCCGTGCTGAAAGTAGAAAATGGTTCCTTCGGTTATACCGATGTGATGGGTTGGAAAGTTATGGGGAATAAAAAACTGGTTTGTGAACTGACCCTCAGGGATGGAAAAACAGTATGGGATTTAAATGGTGTTTCAAAACCATTATGGGAAAAATAGTTGAGGATAATGAAATGGTATTTCCTTTTTATTAGTTTTCTTGGGGTTCTTTCCTGTGAAAAAAAACCACTGAAAATGCCTTTTTCTGTTGCTGATGGCGTTACTGTGAAACATTTTTTATCTATAGGTCCCAATGCTGTCCGCATTACGCAGGACCCTAAAACCAGGCAGATTATTTATACAACTTTTGATGGTTCTGTTTATGAGGTTCGTATTAATCGTTTTGGTAAACCTGAATCGGCCCTGCGTTTTTCTGTAAGGGATCATGGTATAAGTGAGCTTCAAGGCATTGATTTTCTGGGAGATACTATGTTTTTAGTTGGTAATATAAAAGTGAATAACGGTAAAGGTACCCGCGGCATTGGTATGCGGGCTATAAGGTTGAAGAAAAATCAATATGCCTGGACTCCTCTGTTTATTACCGAGGAAATGGGCGGAAATAAAACTATTTTTAACCATGGGTTCAATGCAACCGTCGTCAGCCCGGATGGAAAATATTTATTTGTCAATAGTGGTGCAAGAACAGATCATGGGGAACTACAGGATAATGACGGACTGTATCCCGGTCAGCGGGATGTGCCTCTAACGGCTTGTATACTTAGGATTCCTGTTAACGCCTTTGCTTTGACATTTCGAAATGATAGAGCATGGTTACTAAAAGAGGGATATCTTTTTGCTGAAGGGCTTAGAAATGCCTATGATATGGCATTTTCACCTGAAGACAGGCTCTTTGCTGTAGTAAATTCCAGTGATTATGATCATCCGGAAGATATGTTTGAGATAAAACAGAGCCATCATTATGGATTTCCCTGGGTAATGGGTCAACTGGAGAACCCACAACAATATAAAGATTGGGTTCCTGATGCTACAGTTGACCCTTTTATTCCTGAAACAAGTCATGCCTATCAGCAAAAATATTTTTCGTCCGATGCTTTGTTTCCTCAAAGACCCAAAAATTTGAAAATATCAACCCCTGTTTTGAATTTTGGTCCCCGGTTGAATCATTACAGAGATTTAAAATCTGGTAAGGTAATGGATGCGGATACTACAGGCGTACTTCTCGGAACTTTTACGCCCCATTCCTGCCCTTTAGGTTTATTATTTGATACCCGGGGTAGTTTAGGTGGAAAATATCAATATGGTGGTTTTATGATTTCCTGGACAGATGGGGAAAATTTTGAGTTGATGTCGAGAATTTCTTCTGAAGGTGAGGAACTGGTGCATCTGGAAATGATACCAGATAAAGCATCAAATCAATTTAAAGTAAAAACTACACTTTTAGTAGATCATTTCTTATCGCCAACTGATGCAGTACTAATTGATAATCAAATCTTTGTTATTGAATATGGCCAAAGGGCCAATATATGGCAAATTAACTTTCCTTCATCTGCTAACCTACATTAACATGAAAAAATTTTTTCAGATTTCTCTCCTCTTTTCCTGTATTTCATTCATTGGCGTGGCTGTACTGACCCTGAATGGAAATGGAAGTAAATCGGGAATTTTGTTAAGTCTGGCTTTCTTTTTACTGTCACTGGGTATTAGATTGCACCCATTTTTAAAAGGATTTACCTTTACTGTGCTCATTTTTAGTACCGTTTCCCTCGCGATGTTTTATCCATCCTATTTTGTTCAGCTGGGTACTTTTAAACCTAAAGTACTCATTATTCCCTTACTGCAAATCATCATGTTTGGAATGGGAACTACCATGTCGATGCAAGATTTTCTGGGTGTTCTCAAAATGCCAAAGGCTGTAGTGGTTGGACTTGTTTGTCAATTTACCATTATGCCTTTCCTTGGATTTGCCCTTGCAAAATTATTTAATTTTCCACCTGAAATAGCCGCTGGTGTAATTCTTATAGGTTGTGCACCCAGTGGCCTTGCTTCTAATGTGATGTCCTATATTGCCAATGCAAATGTACCTTTATCGGTAACCTTGACTGCCATTGCTACTATAGCAGCACCTTTTATTACCCCTTTTCTGATGCAACAGCTGGCAGGGCAGTATATCCCCATTGATTTATGGAAAATGATGCTGGATATTGCCAAAATGGTCATCCTGCCAATTGGTGCAGGCTTGTTATTTAATCATTTTTTCCATGGAAAGGCAAAATGGCTGGATCTGGCAATGCCTATTGTTTCAATGGCCGGAATTGCCATTATCGTGACAGTCATTACAGCAAACGGTCGTGATGGTTTATTGCAGATTGGATTCACCCTCATTCTTGCAGCTATCCTGCATAATTTATTTGGTTATTTACTGGGATATTTGAGCGGAAAATTGGTCGGATTAAATCAAAAGGACTGCAGGACAATTGCCATTGAGGTTGGTATGCAAAATGGTGGACTAGCTTCAGGTATTGCGCTAACTATGAATAAAATTGCTACTGTAGGGCTGGCTCCAGCCGTTTTTGGGCCCTGGATGAATATTTCAGGATCCTCTCTGGCAACCTGGTGGCGCAGTATTCCATTAAAGGAAGATGAAATTATAAAAAATTAAAAAAATTAAAATGGAATCAAACAGACGACTGGCTTTTAAAAAAATAGGTGCCGGATTGGCTACTATTTTTGGTTTTTCCGTTTCGGCAAAAGCAGCTGGAAATGCTTCCCTTTCTACAAAGAAAGAAGTGGTGGGGGAAATTATTACCGATGAACAGGGAATCCCGCTTTTTTCAAGTGCTGTAAAACATGGAAATCTCCTTTTTATAGCAGGGAAAGGGGCTCATTTTGAAGGAGATATAAAAGCACATACCAAACATGTATTGGATGAACTGGAAAAGGAATTGGTAAAAAATGGTTCCTCTATGCAAAAAGTGCTCAAGGTTTCCGTCTTTTTGCATGATTTAAATGATTATGCTGGCATGAATGAAGTTTTTAGAGGCCGATTTGGTGAAAATCCTCCTGTGAGAACTACGGTTGCTGCTTACGGTGGAATTCCTGGTGATTCTCTTGTAGAAATGGATTGTATCGCTGCGCTTTAATAATTTCAAAACTTAAATGATGCTTTCAAGAAGAAATGTAATTAGAAATCTTTCAGCTATTCCTTTTATAGGCGGTCTGCTGAATATTAAAAAGATGGCAGATTTCCAAACCCCGGGGAATGGTTATCACCGTGATTATTTTAAGGAACTGGGTGTTCGCACTTTTATAAATGCAGCTGGTACTTATACCGCATTAACAAGTAGCCTGATGACGGAGGAAGTTAAAAACGCTTACCTTTATGCCAGTACCCAATTTGTAAATTTAAATGAATTGCATGATAGCGTGGGTGAGCGTCTTGCTCAGTTATTGCGTTGTGAGGCAGCCATGGTCACCTCTGGTGCTGCCTCAGCTATCACCTTGGGCACAGCAGGTGTTTTAACCGGGCTGGATGCAGGTAAAATAGATAAAATACCATGGGATTTATCTGGCATGAAGTCGGAGGTGATTATTCAAAAATCACATCGGGTAGGCTATGATCATGCCATAAGGAATACCGGTATTAAATTAATTGAAGTGGAAACCCTGGCGCAACTGGAAAAAGCAATTTCAGAAAAAACAGCCATGTTATGGTTTCTTAATTATGCCAATCCGCTCGGTCAAATTAAAGATAAGGAGTTCGTTGCTTTAGGAAAAAAATATGGTATTCCCACTTTTAATGATTGCGCAGCGGATGTTCCTCCCGTAGAAAATCTTTGGAAATATACTGGCATGGGCTTTGATCTGGTTGCATTTTCAGGAGGCAAAGGATTGCGTGGACCACAAAGTGCCGGACTGCTTCTCGGTCGGAAAGACCTTATAAAGGCAGCCAGGGCCAATGCCGCTCCAAATGGAAATACCATAGGAAGAGGGATGAAAGTGAATAAAGAGGAGATGCTCTCCCTTCTGGTAGCCGTAGAAAATTATCTTACTAAGGATTTTGAAACGGAGTGGAGAATGTGGGAAAATCAGATTAATCATATTCACCAGGTGGTATCTTCAGTTCCCGGGGTGAAAACGGAAATTCATATTCCGGAAATTGCAAATCATGTGCCTTCCATTCGTTTATATCTCGATTCCCGGAAATTGAAACATACGCCTGACAGCCTGCGTATTGCGCTTAGAAATGGTCATCCATCCATTGAAACTGTTGGAGGAAGTGAATCACTTGACATGACAACCTGGATGTTAAATCCCGGGGAAGAAAGAATAGTTGCTCGTCGAATAAAAGAAATTTTATTAACTTAGTGTTTATTTTTAAAAAAAGGCTTGAAAATGAAGTATTGGTTAAATCTGTTCATCGCTGTTTTAATACATTTTAATATGGAGGCACAGGAAAATTATAATCCTGAAGAGAAATTGAAAGCCCTGGGCATAAACCTGCAAGCGCCTTCAAGTCCTGTAGCAAATTACGTAAACGTGGTGCGAGTGGGGAATTTATTATTTCTGTCCGGAAAAGGCCCCCAAATGGCTGATGGTACCTTTATTACAGGTAAAGTAGGCGAAAATCTTACCTTGCAACAGGGTTATGATGCCGCCCGTTGGACAGGTATCAGTCAACTGGCGGTGCTCAAGGCAGAATTGGGCGATTTGAAAAAGGTGAAGAGAATAGTAAAGGTGTTGGGTATGGTAAATGCACCCGCTACTTTTACAGACCACCCAAAAGTTATTAATGGTTACTCTGACCTCATGGTTGCTGTTTTTGGCGAAAAGGGTAAGCATGCCCGCTCTGCTGTGGGAATGGGCTCATTACCCAATGATATTGCAGTGGAAGTTGAAATGATTGTTGAAGTTGAAAATCCTTAATTTTGTCCCTGATTGTTCCAAACTGGCATGATTTACATAGCCTTTATGCCCAAACGTTAACAGAAAATATAATTCCTTTCTGGCAAAAGTTCAGCCCTGATGAAGCAGATGGCGGATATTTTACCTGCCTCCTGCGGGATGGTACCGTTTTTGATACAGATAAATTTATCTGGCTTCAAGCCAGAGAAGTTTGGATGTTCTCAAAATTATATAATGAATGGGAAGCAAATCCATCCTGGTTGAAAACTGCTTTGCACGGTGCAGATTTTCTTGAGAAATATGGCAGAAATATGGATGGGGACTGGTTCTTTTCCCTTAGAAAAGATGGAAAACCATTGATTAGTGCCTATAATATTTTTTCAGATTGTTTTGCTGTCATGGCATTTTCTCAATTGGCTAAAGCTACCCGTGAGGTGAAATATGCCAATATCGCGATTCATTCCTTTGAACGGATCCTGGAAAGACAATCAAATCCAAAGGGAAAATTCTTAAAGGTCATTTCAGAAACCAGGGCGCTTAAAAATTTTGCCCTTCCAATGATCTTATGTAATTTATCTCTGGAATTGGAAAGTCTGTCTGACAAGTTCAATATTGAATCGCTGATTGATAAATGTGTGCATGAGGTCATGGTCAGTTTTTATAATCGGGAATTTGATATAACCCTGGAAAATGTAACCGTTGACGGCTCTTTTTCAGATACCTTTGAAGGGCGCTGTGTTAATCCAGGACATGTGATAGAAAGCATGTGGTTTATTATGGATATTGCGGAAAGAAGGCAGGATAAGGCTTTGATGCAATTGGCCGTAGACAGAACCATACGCACCCTTTCTTATGGTTGGGATGAAAAATACGGCGGTATTTTTTATTTCATGGATGTGAAAAATTATCCGGGTCAATCGCTGGAGTGGGATCAAAAACTTTGGTGGGTTCATCTGGAAACACTTATTGCACTATTAAAGGGATACCATCATACTGGTGATTTGCGCTGTTTAGATTGGTTTTTGAAAGTTCATGATTATACCTGGACTCACTTTCCTGATAAGGAAAATGGGGAGTGGTTTGGATATTTGAACAGGCAGGGCGAGGTATTGTTACCCCTTAAAGGAGGAAAATGGAAAGGGTGTTTTCATGTTCCGAGGGCTTTATTTCAGTGTAGTGTGTTATTAGCAAAATTATCGGGACAAACTTCTTTCCAATATCAGTGAAAAAATGTACGCTTTTTTTTATTTTTCAGCATAATTAATGATTTAACATTGAAATGTACCGTTGGCATTGATATTGGAGGAACTAATACTAAATTAGGTTTAGTTGATTTAAATGGAAATTTACTTAAAAGAGTTAATTTTTCTACTAATCCATTTTTGAATTTTACAGATTACCAAACCCTTTTAAATACCGCATTATCTGAAGTCACCGGGGAAATGGCCAGAGAAGACCTCCTTGGTATTGGCCTGGGTGTTCCAGGTGCAAATGGAAAAACGGGGAGTGTGCCAGAAGCAGCTAATATTCCCTTTTTGTCAGAGGTACCTTTGAAAAACACCCTGGAAAGTTACTGGAATTTACCCGTCTTCGTTGCTAAAGATGCTAATGCCGCCGCATTAGGTGAAATGCTTTTTGGAAGTGCCAGGGGAATGCAAAATTTTATATTACTAACGCTGGGTACAGGTTTAGGTTCCGGAATTGTCCTCAATGGGAACATTATTTCAGGTGCCAGCGGTTTAGCTGCAGAATATGGACATTCTTTACTGGTTAAAAATGGCAGGGTCTGCAATTGTGGTCAACGAGGTTGTTTTGAAACCTATGTTTCTGCTACCGGCTTGAAAAGAACAGCTTTACAATTGTTATCAAAATCAAATTATACCAGTATTTTACGGGAATTACCTCCCAGTCAACTCAATGCCCAGCATATTGCGGAAGCTGCACAGCAAGGGGATGAAATAGCTAAAAAAGCCATAACTAAAACAGCAAAATGGCTGGGTTTGAAAATGGTCGATTTAGTTGTGCTTACCGATCCGGAAGCTATCATTTTAGCCGGTGGCTTAACTAATATCGGGGATTATTTTCTGCAAATTACCAGGAAATCACTGGAATTACATGTATTGCCTATGTTTAAAGGCAAAGTTAAAGTGGCCTATTCAACGCTGGGAAGCGACGAAGCAGCTATCTTAGGGGCAGCTTCGTTAGTTTTTTATCCAAGAAATTAATTTAGAACCAGTTCATATTTTTTCACTAATATAATTTTCAAAATGAATAAGCATTTGTTCCTTTTCGGGATGCTTTTGAGTTATTGCTCCTCTGGTGCTTTTGCTCAGACATCAGTTCGGGGAACAGTGACTAGTTCAGACGGAGAACCTGTTATCGGTGCCAATGTCATCGAGTTAGGTTCTACAAACGGAACGGTCACTGACTTCGACGGCAACTACATTTTAAAAGTAGGAGCCAACGCAGTTCTTGAGTTTACCTACACGGGATATGTTTCCCAGAAAATAACCGTAGGTGCGCAGACTATCATTAATGTAACACTGACAGAAGGGGTGGCGCTGAGCGAAATCGTCGTTACCGCCCTTGGCATTTCCCGGGAAAAGAAATCGTTGACTTATGCCGCTCAGACTATTCAGGGGGGACAGCTAACCCAGGTAAGAGATGCTAACTTTGCCAATACCTTGAACGGTAAAGTTGCAGGGTTGGTGGTAACCAATGCTGCATCTGGTGTTGGTGGTGCAACACGTGTAAATCTGAGGGGTAATCGTTCCATTCAAAGCAGCAATAATGCCCTTTTTGTTATTGATGGTGTACCTGTCGATAATTCAACACCAGGACAGGTGGGAAATGATTTTGGTGGATATAACGGGAGTGACGGTGTTGCCAATATTAATCCTGATGATATAGAATCTATCAGTGTCCTTAAAGGCGCTGCCGCTTCGGTTCTATATGGAAGCCGTGCCGCAAATGGTGTTATTTTAATTACAACCAAAAAGGGTAGCGCAGGTTCCATTTCTGTAGATGCTAATTCGGGTGCTCAGTTTGATGCACCCTTAACTTTACCCTATCTTCAAAATGAATATGGCCAGGGAAATGGAGGTGTTTTTGGTGCTAGAGCAAGTGGTAGCTGGGGGCCAAAAATGAATAATCAGGCGGTAACAGACTGGACGGGTAAGTCTCAGAATATGGTGCCTCAACCAAATAATATCTCTGATTTTTTTCAGATTGGTTCCTCTTTCAACAATTCAGTTGGTATAAAGGGTGGTACGGATAAGGTGCAGTCTTATTTTTCTTTTACAAATAATCAGGCAGCGGGTATAATACCCGGAAATAAACTCGGCAGAAATACCGTAAATCTGCGTATTTCAACAAATCTGAGTAAAAAGTTTTCCACCGATGCTAAAGTTACTTATGTAAATCAAATCCTTAATAACAAATTAAGGTCAGGCGAAGAGAGTTCCGAAGTAATGAACCTCTATAAAACACCAAGAAGTATTCGAAACGCTGATATGCAAAACTTTGAATCGGAAGCTGGCGCCCCCAGTTACTGGACTTCTTCTTCTATTTATATGAATCCTTACTGGACGATAAACAGGACTTCTGCTGATGAGGAAAGAACCAGGACCACAGGGCTGGTTTCTGCCACCTACCACATAAATGAAGAGATGAAAGTTTTGGCCAGGGTAAGTCTTGATCAATATACAGACAGAGGTGAAAATACTTTTTATAACAATACTTTACTTTTTGCCCAGGCCGGAGGTTCCTTTCAGAAGTATTTCAGACAGGTTCAGGAAAGAAATGCAGAGTTTTTGCTTATTGGCAGTAAAAAAATCAATAGTAATCTTAAGCTTTCATATACTTTCGGTCTGGCTGATCTGGCTCGTAAATCAGATTTTACCCAAACCAATGCCAATGGCCTTTTAGTACCCAATAAATTTGATCTTGGTTTTGCCAGGACACTCTCCGTAGGTACCGGTTTTGTAGAGAGAGACCTTCAATCTGTTTTTGGTTCAGTTCAGGTAAGCCTTAAAGATTATTTATACCTTGATGTAACGGCCCGAAATGACTGGTCTTCTACCTTACCTGCACCTCATTCTTACTTTTACCCATCCTTAGGTCTGACTGCTGTATTATCAGATATGGTTGAATTACCTTCTTTTGTTAGCTTCGCTAAATTAAGAGGTTCCTACACCCGTGTAGGTAATGATGCTGCCCCCTATTTATTGACACAAACCTATAGTTTTAGTCAGGGTGGTATTGGTGGATTTATTAACAGGGATGGTACACAGGCTATAGGTGATTTAAAGCCAGAGCTCACAACTTCGGTTGAATTTGGTTTTGATGGTCGCTTTTTTGATAATCGTGTAGGTTTGGATGTCACCTTTTACACAACCAATTCAGTGAACCAACTGCTTAGTCTTCCGCTGGCGCCAGCTTCCGGATTTTCTAATCAATATATAAATGCCGGAGATATTCAAAACGCAGGGGTTGAATTAACCTTGACAGGATCACCTGTTAAAAAAGAGGATTTTTCCTGGGATATAACCCTGAATTATGCCAGAAACGTAAATACGATCGTTTCCTTACATCCTGACATTAAACAAACGTTTCTTTCCAGTGGATACGGAAGGACGGCTGGTGTTCTGGTGAAAGAAGGAGGTGCTTATGGCGATTTATATGCCGATGGATGGGCACAGACACCTGATGGTAAATTTATTATGGATGCTTCAGGAAAACCGGTATTGACAGCTACACAGGAATTTTTAGGTAACTTTAATCCTAAATTCACACTTGGCTTAAATAATGCGTTTTCCTTTGGAAAAATGAGTGTCAATGTATTAGTTGATGCCAGAATTGGTGGCGTCATGACTTCTGGTTCCGATGCCAATCTTGCTTTCGATGGCAATGCTGCGTACACAACAGCTTATCGGGAAGGAGGATGGGTGCTGCCTGGTGTTGTTAAAAATGGCGAAAGCTATACCCCAAATACCACTCCTGTTAATGCCGAAACCTTCTGGACTACCGTTTCCAATGGTCGATATTCGTGGGGACAGTTGTTTACTTATGATGCAACTAATGTCCGCATTCGTGAAGCAGCCGTTGGTTATAACTTTAATGTCAATAATAGTTTTATAAAAAAAGCGACACTATCGGTTGTAGCCAGAAATTTAATTTTCCTGGCTAAGGGAAATGCTATTACGGATATACCTGGCGTTCCCTCCAGAAAAATGTGGTTTGATCCGGATGTGAATCTTGGCGCAGGTAATTATCAGGGCATTGAATATGGTACTTTACCTTCAGCCCGCAGTATCGGCTTGAATCTTAATCTTTCTTTTTAAATCAAATGTTCATGAATATGTTTATCAAAAATAACCGCGTGGCCGTATTTAGTATACTGACTGCCATCGTTGTGTCGGTGAGCTCGTGTACACAGGATTTTGAAGAACTTAATACGGATAAGACAAAACTTACCGTCCTAACTTCTACAGAATTGCCTTATCTTTTTTCAAAAGCACAATCCGCCTCATCTTACGCCTTCTGGCGCTATCAGGTTGCTCAAAATCTTTTTTCAGATTTATATTCTCAATATTTTGCTACCTCAGCTACCTATTTCCCTTCTGATAGATATACCATCCGATTCGATTGGCTACAATGGCACTGGATACCTATTTATACAGAGGCGGTACCTCAATTGAAAACGTTACTGAAAGAAACAGATGCAAATTCGGCTGAGAATGCATTAGCTAAAATTATGTGGGTATATTCTTTTCACCGTTTAACTGACTATTATGGTCCGGTTCCTTATTTTAAAGCCGGTGATCCTGCCAGCAGTGTACCTTACGATGGGCAGAAAGAAATTTACTATGATATGTTTACTAAACTGGATGAGGCGGTAAAAGTTCTGAATGCAAATAAAGCAAAAACCCCTTATGGTAGTTTTGATTTGATATATAAAGGGGATGTGAATAAATGGATCAAATTTGCCAACACCCTGCGTCTTCGATTAGCCTTGCGTATTTCAAAAGTGGAACCGGCAAAGGCTAAAACGGAAGCGGAAGCCGCCGTTTCTTCCGGCGTAATGTTAACCACCGCGGATGATGCCTATATGGTCAAAAGTGAAAATGGTGGCGATTTCAATGGCTTGGCTGGCATATCGGTCTGGAATGAATTTCGTATGAGTGCTTCTATGGAGTCAGTACTTAAAGGGTATGAGGATCCCAGAATGCCGGTTTATTTCCAGCCTGCTGTTGGGACAGGACAATTTGATGGTCTTAGAAATGGCCTTCTCCCTGCACAGTTGAATAATTCAATAAATGGAAATGATGCTAATTCTAATGTGGGTACAAGATGGACAAAATGGTCAGGTTCTTCCTGGGGTGGTCAAAATACAACACCTCAAAATATCCTCCATGCCGCTGAAGCATATTTTCTGCGGGCGGAAGGTGCCTTAAATGGCTGGAATATGCAAGGTTCAGCGCAGGATATGTACGAGAAAGGGATAGAAACTTCTATGCGTCAGTGGGGAATTAATGATGCCGCAGCTATTGCTGCCTATCAGAAAAGTGCCGCTACGCCAATTCCTCCCATGGATGGAATCAATTCTCCCGCTATGGCTGCTATCTCCGTTAAATGGGGTGCTTCAACAGCTATTCAAAGAGAACAGATTGGCACCCAAAAATGGTTAGCACTTTATCCCGATGGAATTGAAGCCTGGGCGGAGTTTCGCCGTACCCGCTTTCCAAAACTTTACCCGGTTGTCAATTCTGATAATGCAGACTTGCCTTCCGGCACTTTTATCAGAAGAATTCCGTTTCTGGTTTTGGAGAAAAATACAAATGCCGCTGCTGTTAAAGCTGCAGAAGCCCTTCTCGGTGGTCCCGATAAACCAAATACCCCTCTCTGGTGGGATAAAAATTAGGCAATCAACATAAACCGTCTCCTGTCGTTTTTCTTTACACGTAAAATATACAGGAGATGGTTTACCAACTGTTAAATGCTATGCGCTCAATGGCTTCCTTGTTTTTGCTGGGTCTCTTGCTTTCTTGTGAAAATACACAGGATGGCTCATCAAAAAAATGGAGGTTTTCCCTCGTTTCTCCAACATATTCAAACATACATTTTACCAATAGAATACAAGAATCTGAATCATTCAATGTATTGCAATACGGCTATTTATATAATGGCGGTGGCGTTGCTATCGGTGATATCGATAATGATGGCTTACCTGATATCTATTTTTCCTCGAATATGGCCTCCAGCAGACTTTACAAAAATTTGGGTAATCTCAGGTTCCTGGATATTACGGAATCAGCAGGTGTGGCAGCAAATGATGCATGGAATACCGGTGTGGCTATGGCGGACATCAATAAGGACGGTTTTCTCGATATTTACGTTTGTCGTTCGGCTGATGCCTATCCGGAAAGACGTAAAAATTTACTTTTTATCAATAATAAAAAGGGTGGATTTACAGAAATGGCTTCCACCTGGGGTCTTGATGATGCTGCTTATTCCACACAGGCTGCTTTTTTTGATTATGACAAGGATGGGGATGTGGACCTGTTCTTGCTGAACCATTCTGTTCAGCAATATGCTGGTTTTAATCAGTACCTTGCCACCTTCAAGGAGGATATGAATCCAGATTATGGGGATAAATTATACCGCAATGATGGAAATATTTTTAAGGATGTGACTAAGGATGCAGGTATCCTTACCAATGTGCTGGGATTCGGACTGGGGGTTGCTATTTCTGATTTTAATGGAGATTCCTGGCCTGATATATATATTGGCAATGATTATCACGAGCAGGATTATTATTACCTGAATAATGGAAATGGCACTTTTTCTGAAGCATTATCAACTTATTTTGATCATGTATCCCTGTTTTCAATGGGAAATGATGCGGCCGATATCAATAATGACGGCTTACCCGATCTGGTAACGCTTGATATGCTGCCGTCTGACCATTTTCGTCATAGCATGACTTCCGGTCCAGATAATTTTGATAAATATCAGGTGCTGGTTAATAGTGGCTTTTATCATCAGACGATGAGAAATATGTTGCAACTGAATAATGGTCCTAAAGGATTTTCTGAAATAGGGCAGGTGAGTGGTATTTCGAATACCGATTGGAGCTGGTCTGCCCTAATTGCTGATTATGATAATGACGGCTGGCAGGATTTATATGTAACGAATGGTTATAAAAGGGATTATACGAATATGGATTTTTTATTATATGCAGCAGATACAAAAGTTAAAATTCAAAAATCAGGAGAAAAATTAGATGTGACAACGATTTTAAAAAAAATGCCAGCGGTTAATATCCCTAATTCGATTTTCAGAAATAATAGGAATACTACTTTTTCATCAGCCTTACATACCTGGATGAAACCGGTGCCCTCCATGTCTAATGGAGCGGCTTATGCCGATTTAGACAAAGATGGAGATCTGGATCTGGTTGTAAATAATGTGGATCAAAAGGCTTTTGTTTACAGGAATAATACCAGCGAAAATAAGCAGGGAAATTACCTGGCCTTAGATTTGGTGGGTATAAATAGTAAGGTTGAAGCCGTTGGAGCCAAAATATTTCTTTATCATGGTAAGCATATTCAATTTAGGGAGGCTTATTTTGTTCGTGGCTTTCAATCTTCTGTTGAACCTCGCATTCATTTTGGTCTTGGAAAAAAAACAAGTGTTGATTCTGTAAAAATATTGTGGCCCGATGGAAACATTCAGGTATTAAGGAATATTTCAGCTAATCAACATATTACTATAAAAAAAACAGGGGTTTCTGAAAAGGAACTGCCAGAGAAGAAAAAGAGGCTGTTTTATCCCGGTTTTGAGAGGGATTCCTTGCTGAAGTGGAAACATGTGGAGGATAAAGCGAATGATTTTAAAATTCAGGCATTACTTCCAAGGCAATATTCCTATCAGGGTCCTGCCTTAGCTTTAGGCGATGTAAATGGTGATGGACTTGAAGATTTATATCTTTGTGGTGCCGCCGGTCAAAGTGGAAGCTTATTTTTTCAAGATAAAAATGGGCGTTTCAACAAGGAAAACAAGCTTGATTTTCAAAAAAATAAGGCGGCAGAAGAAGTAGATGCCCAGTTTTTAGATGCAGATTCCGATGGTGATTTAGATTTGTATGTAGTAACTGGTGCTTACAATCAACCGGTCAATTCCCCTCTGTTACAAGATTTTTTTTACCGGAATGATGGCAATGGCCATTTTACTCAAGTGACAGATGCTCTTCCTGATTTGCGCTATTGTGGCAGCAGGGTAGTTGTGCTGGATATTGATAAGGATGGTGATTCAGATCTTTTTATACCTTCCCGATTGGTTCCCGGTCAATATCCTGAGGCACCAGATCATGCTTTATTGATGAATGATGGAAAGGGATATTTTACAAATGTGATTCATAGTATGGCGCCAGCCTTAAATAAATCTGGTCTGATTACAGATGCCAGCTGGATAGATTTGAATGGTGATAAGGAAAATGAATTGATAACCGTGGGAGAGTGGATGCCCATTCAGAGCTGGCATTTTAGAAATAACAAACTTATTCCTGGAAAGACGATAGGGCAAAAGGGCTTGTGGACCTGTCTCTTTGCTTTTGATGCAAACGGGGATGGATCTTTAGACCTGGTTGCTGGAAATAAGGGCTTGAATACGCAGTTAAAGGCACCTGTAACACTGATTTATGATGATTTTGATAACAATGGCACTAAAGATCCTCTTATTGCCTACCGTTTTGATAATAGATTTTATCCAATGGCATCAAGAGATGATTTTTTAAGTCAGTTACCCGGATTTAAAAAAAGATTTATTTCATATCAGCACTATGCAAATACACCATTTGAAAAGCTCCTGACTGAGGGACAAATTAAAAAGGCAGTCAGATACAATGCCGAAACCCTGGCTACCCAAATTTTCATAAATAATGGTAAAGGTCAATTTTCTTCAGGAAAATTACCCGTTGAAATCCAGTATTCAATCGTTTCTGATATCATTTCGGGAGATTGGAACAAGGATGGGCATATAGATCTTATTTTTGTTGGGAACGAGGGTTATCAACGGGTTAAATTCGGAAAAACAGATGCTAACAAAGGACAGGTTTTACTGGGTGATGGCAGAGGTACCTTTAAGTATGTAAATCAATCAACGAGTAATCTTTACCTGACCGGTGATACAAAAAAAATATATTCCTTACAAAATGGGCAACTTTTATTTCTTAGAAATAATGAATATCCCCTTTTGTATAACCTTTCACCCCATTAAAAATAAGGGCAAATGTTTAGGCTATTGATTTCAGCTTTCTGGTCGCATGAGAGAGGATATCACTGCATTATAAATCGTATGGATATTTGGAGAAGATTCCAATACGGAATCAATAAGTACCAGGTGGTTGAAAAAACTGTCCGGCTCATATTTGAATATGAAATAATCAATCAGAAACTGTTTTTCTTCAAACAGATCTTTACATTTCATTAAATGAAATAATTCAGTTCTGGGGTCAAAAGTTATTAACAAATAATTTGTGTCTGGTACAAGCAGAATAATGGGATATTCGAGATAATCATTTTGAGTTACCAAACCAAGACTAACCAGGTTGATTTCAAAAAATGAATAGTACAATTTTTGGGTTGGAAAATTTTTACCTTCAAAATAGGCTTTGATGGAATCAATTTTTTTGTCGATTTGATAAATAGGTATTTTTTCCGGATTCAATAAACTAAAATCTATCCATTTTTCAGATTTAAGCTCAAAAAACTCAACCTTTCCAATTCTAAGTTTATAATCAAATCGCTTATTTCCCGGCACTACATAACCCGGATAAAAAAAAGAATATCCATGGTTCATTGCATAGTCAATCTCAGCAAGCAATGTAAAATATCCCAGACTATATTTTTCATAATCAGGATGATACATGGCAAAAATACTGGCTATAGCGTTGAATCCCCGATCAAAAAAACTACAGGCAATTAGATTTTCATTGTCGTAAACAGCAATTTCCCAGGTGTCGTAGATACTTTCCTCAGAAAATTCCAGTAACATATCATTTAAATTCGGGGCTAAATTTCCATTAAAATTTTCGGAATAAATCTCATACAGATGATCCTTTTCCAGGTCAATTTCCGCAGGGCGAACGATAACCTTGAATTGGGAAGACATTTTATGGAATAATTTTCGGTTTGTACCTTTAAATTGATAATTTAAAAGAGGTAATCTAATCCAAAGAGCAGAATACACATCAGTTCCAAAAAACAGGAAATGGGTTGTAAATATTACCTGTCCCATTCTATACCATCCCTTAGCAAGATAATGGTCTAATTCCCAAAGATTTAAGTTTTCCGGATAATGTTTATCTGCAAACATATACATGGTTTAACCAAAGGCTGCTAGTTCACCTCCTTTACGGAATAAAGCATCTGCTTTATTTGAAATAAGCGTGTCTGTTATTAATGGAGGAGCATGATGCGTTTTAATTCTGGCATCAAAAATCAAGGTACCTCTGCAACCCCAGTGCTTATGTTCTGTAAAGGCATGTACCCCATACAGATCATGGGATGGATTGGTTCGGGTAAAGGTCGCCCAAAGGAAATTCGAGATATGCTGGCTTAAAAAATCGCTGTCATCACAAAGAATACACAGAGGAAATTCCTGTAATTCGTAGTTTTCAAGATAGCGTATGAATATAGTATTGTCCTGATAATTTTCTTCACCCTGAAAAGGAGGTGCCTGTACCGCAAAAATACCTGGCAACACTACTTTTGGATTTGTGAAGCCTGCAGGAAACGTATTAAATGAAGGTAGTATCGTACCTAAATTTCTCAATTTAGGTCCACAGGCTGAGATAACCACTTTTGAACCAGTATTCCAACCATCCCCGGAATAATCCAGGGTGTCAATGGTTGTTTTGGTTTGAAAATGTAAATCCCTGCGCCAGTCTGTCCTTTCGAGTACATGACTTAGGAAAGAGACATAGTCGTGTGCATCTAACTGAGGGCTGTCAGAACCATCAGCTATGATTAAAAATTTTGCCAGAGAAGTTTGACCTGAACCCAGAATTCGATTGGCTTGAGTAAGAATTTCCTCCGGTCTTTTTTCCCTGAAAGGCATATATCGTTCACTGCCAATCGCTAATAAAAGGGGGTGAACGCCAGCTTCATCTACTGCATGAATCTGCCTGACTCCTGGGAATTCACCAGCTGTTAAATCTTTTACCAGTTCATGAATCAGATATCCAAAACTGGAATCTTCTTGCGGAGGTCTTCCCACAACCGTAAAATGCCAGATTGGATTTTTCCTGTGCCAGACCTGTTCCACTTCCATAACGGGAAAAGGATGTTCTAAACTGTAATAACCCAGGTGGTCGCCAAAAGGCCCTTCAGGTTTCGTTTCGTTTTTCCTTATGATACCAGTAATTACGAAATCTGCATCTCCGGAAAGGACGTAATTATCTTTCCAGGCATATTGAAATCGTCTTCCAGCCAGTAGCCCGGCAAATGTCATTTCACTTAATCCCTCCGGCAGGGGCATGATAGCTGAGAAAGCATGGGATGGAAGTCCGCCAACAAAAATAGATACCCTAAAGGGTTCTTCGAGTTTATTATATTCCGTATGGTGGACCCCTATTCCTCTGTGCAGTTGATAATGCAAACCTATTTCTTTGTCTCTGACATAATTATTTCCTGATAGCTGGACTCTGTACATGCCTATATTCGACTTCATCATGTTTTTTCCTCCCGGGGGAAGGGAAAAAACCTGAGGCAGCGTAATGAAAGCGCCGCCGTCCATTGGCCATGATTTGATTTGGGGTAATTGACTGATGGTTGTTTTACCCCATGTACTGGCAGGAAAAAAAGTCCTTATGGGTAATGCAGTTAGTGCAGTAAAAGGAGCTTTCCAGTATCTTAATGGATTTCGTAAAAAATTCGTTGGATCCGCTTTAAGCTCGATTATTTTTTTTACATCCGCCAGTGTATCACGGAATAAAAATTCCGTTCGATTGATAGTGCCATACAGGTTTGATAAGGCTGGAAAGGGGCTACCTATTACCTTTTCAAATAAAATAGCTGGTCCACCTTGATTATAAATCCTGCGATGAATCTCTGCCATCTCCAGGTTCGGATCTACCGGCGTTTTAATTCGAATCAGTTCTCTGTTTTTTTCGAGATCTGCTATACATGACCACATATTCTTATATCCCATCTGGCTATTTTTAGATCACTTAATTTTCGTTTCCTGTAATTTTTCAGCTAAAAATGAGGCAGTGGGAGAATCAGGGCAATTAATGAGCTCTTCCGGCGTACCTTGAAAAACCAGATTCCCCCCCATTTTCCCTGCTTCAGGACCTAAATCGATAATCCAATCTGCTGATTTAATAATTTCCATGTTATGTTCAATAACCAGTACGGTATGTCCTTTTTCAACTAAAGCCTGAAGCGCTTCCAGCAACTTTTTTACATCATGAAAGTGCAGTCCGGTGGTAGGTTCATCAAAAATAAATAAATACTTTTCCGTGGTTTTTTCCTGTCCAAGGAAGGAGGCCAGTTTCACCCTTTGAGCTTCGCCGCCGGATAGGGTGTTGGAAGATTGACCAAGGGAAACATAACCCAAGCCTACCTGCATCAGGGGTTTTAGTTTTGTGATAATTTCCCTGGAATCTTTAAAAAAAATCAAGGCCTCTTCCACCGTCATCTGTAAAATATCAAATATATTTTTTTCATGGTACCGAATTTCGAGAACTTCGTCCTTGAATCGCTTTCCATTGCAGCTTTCGCATTCCAATCGCATATCGGCAAGAAATTGCATTTCAATTAACTGTTCTCCTTCTCCTTTGCAGGTATCACAGCGGCCTCCATCTACATTAAAAGAGAAGTGTTTTGCTTTATAATCCCTTAATCGGGAAAGTGGTTGATTTGCCATCAGCTCTCTGATGGCATCGTACGCTTTCACATAAGTAACAGGATTTGATCTGGATGATTTTCCTATCGGTTGCTGGTTTACCATTTCTACCTGAGTGATTTTTTTTACATCACCAGTCAGGGAAGAAAAGGAACCTACCGATTTCACCCCTACCTCTCCAAGAGCTGCTTTCAGGGCTGGATAAAGGATATGTTTGACCAGCGTGGTCTTTCCAGAACCCGACACACCGGAAACCACAATAAAGGTATTTAACGGAAATGTAACGCTTATATTTTTCAGATTATGATGGGTTGCCCCATTTACCATGATCTTATCAACCCCTTTTCTTCTAAAACCTGGAATTGGAATGGATAAACGGTTTGTTAAGTATCTGGTAGTCAAACTATCAGATGCCTCAGTGTAAATGTTTTCATAAGCACCAGCAAAAATAACCTCTCCTCCATGTACGCCGGCATGTGGACCAATATCAATCAGATATTCTGCTTCCTTGATGATGTCCTCCTCATGTTCAACAATCAGAACGGTATTTCCCAGATTTTTCAGATGTTTTAATACATTGACTAATCTTTTTGAATCCCGTGGATGCAATCCAACACTTGGTTCGTCTAAAATATACAGGGAATCAGTCAGGTTACTTCCCAGCAATCTGGTCAGGTTGATTCGCTGGGTTTCTCCGCCACTTAAAGTGGCAGAGACCCTGTTTAAGGTCAGATAACTCAAACCCAGCAAGTTCATAAAGGTAAGTCTTGTTCTTAATTCATGCAGCAATCGGGCGGAAACCTTTTCATCGGTATCCGATAACCTTACAGCGTTAAAAAAATGGGCTAATTCATCGATTGGCATTTCAACCAGATCTCCTATATGTTTGCCATCAATCTGAACATAAAGTGCTTCTTTTCTTAATCTGGCCCCCTCGCAGGCAGGGCAGATTGTTTTTCCTCGAAATCGGGAAAGCATGACCCTGTTTTGAATTTTATAATTGGCAGCTTCCAGTTCCTCAAAAAAAGCATTGATACCCCTAAAACTTTTACTACCTGACCAAAGTAAATTCTTATGTGTTTTTGAAAGTTCGGCATAAGGCTTATGAATAGGGAAATCAATAAGGGTAGCCAGCGATATAAATTCCTCCAGCCAAAGACTGTTTTTATCACCTTTCCAGCAAGTTACGGCCCCTTCATAAATGCTCAATGATTTATCAGGAATCACTTTTTCAGGATCGATTCCCATAACCATACTGAATCCTTCACAACCGGGACATGCACCAAAGGGATTATTAAAATTGAAAAGCTGGGGGGATGGTTCCACAAACGGGATATTATCCAATTCAAAACGATTATTGAAATGCCTGTTAACCTGATTCGGACCATAAACATAGCATTCTCCTTCACTTTCCGTGAAAGCTGTATTGACGGAATCTGCTATCCTTCGCACAGATTCTTCGGAATTATCCAGAATGAACCGATCAATCAGGATCAGCAGATTTTTATTTTTAAGATCAAGAATTTTTTGCTTTAACAGGGAATCTTCAGCTGCAATAAAATCCTGGATATCTGTTAGGATATTTTCGTTTAATATTCTTGTGAAACCTTTTTGAAGGAGTAAATCCAGCTCCTGAAGCAGAGACCGTTCTCCGTATTTATAGGGAAGGGGTATGAAAACCTGAACAGGGCTGCCGGCAGGAAACGAAAGAATGAAATCAACCACATCACTCACTTCATGTTTTTTTACCTGTTCCCCTGAGATGGGGGAATAGGTTTTTCCAATTCTGGCAAATAATAGCCTTAAATAATCATATATTTCTGTTAAAGTGCCAACGGTGGAGCGGGCATTGGAAATGCTAACTTTTTGCTGAATTGCAATGGCCGGGCAGATACCCTTGATACTTTCAACTTCAGGTTTTTTCATTCTGCCAAGGAACTGCCTGGCATAAGAAGATAAACTTTCGACATAACGTCGCTGACCTTCAGCGAAGAGAATATCCATCGTTAGGGATGATTTTCCAGAACCTGAAACGCCTGTGACAACAATTAATTTATTCTTAGGTATTGAAATGTTGATATTCTTTAAATTATTGGCACGAGCTCCCTTAATTTCAATTGAATTATCAACGTTTTTTTTAATTCCAATCCTTTTATTTGTTTCAGTTTTTAGCTGGGTCATAAAGTGTAATTCATTCTAATTTAACTCTTAATGCAAAGCTAATATTTACTGATTGCATATTTCCGAAAAATACAACAAACGATTTAAGGAAAGGATTAACAGAACCAAAAATTAATAGGATAATTGGAAATACAGGATTTATTTTTTAACTCATCAAAAAAATATTTAAAAAAAAACCGGATTGATTGAAAAATTTAATTTCTTTATATATATTTGTTTATAATTATTCCAAATCACTAAAACAAATTCTATCGGTTTCAAACTTCTACACTAAAGTAATTACGATTTTTAACGTAAACCAATTTAGGTATGACAGTTAATCCCATTAGTGATCAGGATCTCATTATGCTATATTTAGCTGGAAGTGAGAGGGCTTTCGAAGAATTATTACTTCGCCACAAGCAAAAAATTTACGGTTCAATTTATCTTTTTGTTAAGGATTCTAATCTGGCTGAAGATATTTTCCAGGAAGTGTTCATCAAAATTATTGATACACTTAGAAAAGGAAAGTATAATCACGAAGGAAAATTTCTTCAATGGGCCCTGCGTATTTCATATAATATGTGTGTGGATTATTTCAGAAGGAATAAGCGCAAGCCTAAAACAACTACTACCGATTCCTTTGACATTTTTGATGTCCTGCCTCTTTCCGATTTGAATGCGGAACAGGCGATGGTTAGAGATCAAACCCATGACAAAATCAAGGATTTACTTGATTTATTACCAGAAGAACAAAGGGAAGTAGTTATACTTCGACACTACGCAGATATGAGCTTTAAGGAAATTTCAAAGCTGACCAGAGTTAGTATAAA
>Ga0172372_10002242_pt1 | contig 29594 bp, 21 predicted proteins | sample LakKiv5m_2_FD_114544 | JGI IMG/M metagenome (GOLD analysis project Ga0172372, IMG submission 114544) | Freshwater microbial communities from Kabuno Bay, South-Kivu, Congo - kab_092012_9.5m | ecosystem: Environmental > Aquatic > Freshwater > Lake | place: Democratic Republic of the Congo...
AATCAGCAAGTCGCCCAGCTTTCTGGCCTGCAAGCAATTTTGCGGGACGCTCGCTTGCGCCCAAAAATGCCAAACCCATCGTGCATGGGCAGGGATTCCTTTTGCCAAAAACGGCATTGGCGAACAAAGAATGCCAAGCGAATTGCTTGTCGGTGCGGCGGTGCGGTGGCGACTTTACTTGGTCACTGGCCAATCATATTTGCTGGGTTCATATAAGAGCACTGAATGTTGTACTTTTCATGTACCTGTATAAACTTTAGACAGTTATCTGTAGATAACTTGGTATAACTATTTAAAAAAATACCCAAAAATTGGCCCGGTGTAATGGTACGGCGTTTGCACTGTTTTACGAAATACATTGCTTAATACGGGAGTAAAATCATGAAAACGTCGATTAAAACAATCCTAATGACTGCGAGCTTAGTCGTTCTTACTGGCCAGGCCCAAGCGTTGGATCTACCTGAACATCATATCTACAAAGCCTATGAAAATTGCCTTGTAACTAGCCAGGGTAGTTTATGGGTGAAATTGTTGCAAAATTTCTTCCCTGAAAAGAAGGGACTGCAATTAAAAGAAGAAAGAGTATTTTTCCAAGGCATTGATAAGCCTACTTTTTCAAGAAATCACATTGATCTTAAACACCGAGCAGTTTTTGCGGCCGATGAAATTTATAGCAGCGTTGGGATTGACTTCAGACTTGAACCAAAAGATGGAACACTTTCACTAAAATTGCGTCGCTCACCAACGGCGAGTCCTATTGAAGTTAGCGATTTCAAAGTTCCTTTTTTTAAATTTGACCAGTCTGATAAAGAATTTGAAATATATAATCAATTTGGTGAAATTGAAGAAGTTGAATTTGGGATTGCTAAAAATGCAGAAGCTCGTACCTATGAAGAAGGTAAACCAGTTGCATTGAAGAATAAAAAGACTGATCGTACCATGGCAGACGATGACGGAAATGTATTTAAGTTTGACCGGAAAAGTTACTTGAAATGTATCTATGAACAAGTCAATAAATCTGCGCTTTCGTATGCCATAACAGAAATGGATGGCCATAACAAAGATCGCGCAAAGTATATTCGAAATATGAAGAGAGAATCAGGATATTATTCCGAGTTTGCTTCTTCACCAAAATCTGAAATTGACTGGGTACCTGTTAACACTGGAAACTCAACGTCAAAATAAGTTAAACGAGAGTAATTCATAAAAGAAAGGCCTATCATCGTATAGGCCTTTTTTTATTACGGGCTTTCTGAAATTGGTCCGTCTTGGGAACCTACTTCTGCTTGATTGCCATCAAGGCATTGCAAAGGCTCAAGAACTTGACTCATATGGCGCGGGTATAAGCGAGAAAAGAGTGACGAGGATGAGCGCATAATTGAATTGTATTCACCAATATACGAGAAAGGTCTATCTTTAGAAGGGTATTCATCGGCCAAACCAAAGAGATGCAGAACTTCATGGCGCATGGTGCTGGTTGATTGATTTAAGATATAATTTGCAGAATCTGGTCTATTCCAACCCTGCCCACTGACCGATTCTTTTTGCTCAACCTCTAAATGGCAATCCTTTTCAATCTTCTCTCGGCAAATATCTTCAGACAAACCTGAGCTTACGCAATTTCTATGTTTATCAAAGGCCGACTCAATACAACGTCGCTCATGAAATTTTCTAACCTCATCGCAATTTCCCTTTTGATCGACGTTCCCAACTATTTCCATTCTATAACAACGATGAACGTTAATGGTTGGTGGAGGAGTTGGTATTGTTTTACTTGGATTAAACTCAATTTCAAATTTTACTTTGGGCTTCACTGCGGCCATGTCAGGGTAAAAGGGACATTCCTTCGTTTCAAAAGTATCGACAGATAAATAAGACCCAGTGCCGGCATCTGCGGGGTCTATGACACAAACAGAATTATTACTCGTTTGGATTTCTGCCTGCGGAACAACACCAGTCGAACAGTTGGTCCAACTATTAATGTCTTTTTGCCACTTTTGTAACTGACACTCAACTTGATCAGGAATGCCATCGATATTTTTGTCTTCGCCCATATTTAAGGAAGATCCGATATTCACGTTTATTTTTAGTTTTACCTTGTAAGGGCGGTCTGGTTCACTGCCTTGTATGGGGCCATCGGCAATAGAAAAATAATTTTGACTGCCATAAGGCCAATCATTGATTTTGCGGCGACCAATGGTGACCGGATTTTGAGGAAGAGGCCCACCTGTCACGCCTTGGCACTGAGGCGCTCTCTCCATTTGCTCTTGAACTCCCAAATTACAATAGACGGCCTTTGCCAAAGCTCGTTCTTCTACTTTTAAGTCCAGCATGAGCTGGCGGACAACATTGGGGTACTTTAAGGCCATTTGTGATATTTTAATCGAATCCCGAGACATATCTTGGATAAGCTGACTCTTTGGTGGAGGCTTACAAAGATCTTGCCAAGTTTCTGTTAAGGAAGCTTCCCAGTTGTCGGCCAATTTTTTCTGCACACCTTTAAGCAACTTCATCGCCTTGCCAAGGGGACTTCCGGCCGGAGCATTGGCCCCATCAGTAAGAGCACGCTCAACTCTGCGATCAATTTCTGAAAAAGGTGCATCAGGCAATGATTTATCAATAAGTTCCTGACCACGTTTTTCATCGTCGGCAGGTGTACTTGTACCTATATTATTGTGGGCCCCAATTAATTGATAAAGGGCCTTTTTATATTCCTCGTAACCAGGGCGCTTTAAACCCAACCCTTGTGGTTTCTGGTCGGTTCCTAAAATCGCCGCGCGAAATAATAATGGCATAGAAGATTGCACGCGATATTGGGTGAATTGTAGCGGATTGCACTCCGTTGGTCTGGAGCCGTAATAGGTTTCACAATTTAATTTTTGACTGGCGCGCTCTAACTTCTCTTCAAACAGAATTCCGATAGATAGAGACTGAAGCTCCATATTACTTTTTGTGGCCTCTTCTTTGGCCGCTAAGTCAGTCCCAGTAGGAAGGTCTTCTGGAGAGGCAAGCCACAAGTTTGATTTTTTATCGACACATTTTGGCAGCTGCAATTTCTTTTTCTTTCGCCCCAGACTGGCCAACGCTCGAAACTGAAGTGAGGCATACTCGACAAATTTTTGGCGCATTTTATCGAGAACCATTCGCTCCATGGTTGGAGTAATAAGTTGGGAAATCGGCCCATCGGGGTTATATTCATCCCCGCAGTAAGCAATAAGATAATTCATCAGATCTTGTGAATCACAGTCAAATCGCATAACTTGACCAGCTTCGGCTTCGCTTTTTCCCAGATAACCAAAACCAAAATAGTTTTCTCCAAAGACGCCGAAATTTGTGCTGCTTTGGCTGAAGTTATAACCAACACCAGTTCCAATGGCACCTTCAATCGCATGGCCGTGCATCGCCATTGCGCCTTCACCGACGTCGTAAGCTTCATCGTGAGCAAAGACCTCAGCAATAATTAGAAAAGCTAAGACCATGAAGATTTGAAACCTTATCACGGTTGCCCTCCCTTGGTAGGAGGAATTGGATTACTTTTTGCTTCGAGGGGAAGAAAGGCACACAAATTTAAATCATGCCACGGCCCCTTTCTTAAGTGAGATAAATTATTGGCGGAGTAGTAAAGTCTTATCCCCTTCTCTTTTTGAATTTGCCGTTCAATCTCTTGGCCCCAAGGGAGGCGAATTTGCACGACCCAATGATCGAAAGGATCGCCGACGTTTTTCTTTTTTTGAAAAATGGCCTTTTTACTTTTCCCATATAAAATTTCACCGCCACCTTCGACCATAAAAGCTTCACTCGCCTGATCTGGAAGGATAACAGAGAACTCAGAAGGCCCAAGTAAAGAAAAATGTACTTCAATATTCTTAAAATTTTCGCCCTTTGCTTTTTCAGTCTTTGAGTCACTTGTGCCTGAGCTTTTGCTCCAGCGACTTTCCATTTTTGCTATAGTTTTTGGAGACAACCGCATTTTGATGCGTGCGAACTCCCACTGAATCTGGTCTAATAACTTTTTCCTTTCGGCGTTCCAAAAATTTTTAGGCTGCAGTTTAAGGTTAAATGACCGCACTCCGATCTCACTTTCCCACATCAAATAAGTGGTGGCCTGACTTTCATGGCCTAAATCAGCGTTAAGATTCTTTTGATTATTTCCAGTTGATTTATTTTGCGCGTACAAGGCTTTATCTTTTTCCAAATTATCCAGCAGTGCTTGTAGTTTTCTTAATTCTGTTATTTTAACTTCCCCATCGTACAGGCCACCTTCTCCGGCGCCTTGTACTTCTCCATCGCACAAACTATTGCGTGAAGTGGTTTGCCATTCGACTTTCCCGTTTGGAAAAATCTCCAAGCGATCGACAAATCCTCGACCGGTGGAATCACGGCCTTCACTAAACCAAGTGACCGATTTGAGGCCTTTATTTTTTGATTTAGTTTCTTTAGTCTTAGACCAACTTAAACCACTAGCAAGCAAGAAAATTAAAATGGAGCAAAACCAAGGATATTTTATCCTCGAAAACGATCTTCGCTTTTTATGCCGCTCGAAACCCATTCAACTGCTCCCACATAGCGTGCTGCCTGCGCAAAAATTTCGCAGACTGTGGCGACTACTTGTCGGCATGTAACATCATAATTTTTAAGCCTATTACTTGATTAAACTAAATACAACCCATTGAATCTAGTAATTTTATTTTAATTTTCACAGCAATTGGCCGATAAGAAGAAATTAGTTGAATTCCAAATTTTCCACCTATTTTCAATAATTTTGGGTTTCCTTTTGGACGACTAAGATTAAGGATGAGGCGATGCCTTTTTCACCAATTCAATTGCCGAGCAAGATGCCCGAAGGAGCGATTACCTTCGACATTTTTGTATATTTTAAAAATCAATACCTTTGCTTTAGAAAGGCCGGGCAAAATATTGGCGATGACATTCTTCAAAAGCTCAAAAATCAAAACATCTCTCTAATCTATATTTCAAGTGAACACTTAAACGAATATTACAAGCTCATGCGTGGCGTTTTGGAATCAGTAATAAGCAACAAAGATAGTTATACTGATGAACAAAAAATGGATATTTTGAGTCTTTCAGCCTCCAATTCCATGGAACAAATCTCGCGAGATCCCAACGATAAATTATCCTACAGTAGTACCACCCTGGCCACCAAAGGAATTGTGGAAATGGTTTTAGTAAAACCGGCCATACTCAAAACCTTTTTTGATCAAAAACACAGCCAAAACGAAATTTTTATTCACAGTAAGAATGTTTCATTGCTCTCGGTGGCCTTAGGAAAGAAGGCCGGGCTCAAAGTAGAAGTCTTGTTGAACCTGGCCATTGCCTCTTTGTTGCATGACTTGTCGCATGTTTCTGCGGGTAAGAGTCGTGAGCTAGGCTTATTTGCTACGCCCAGAGAATCGATTAGTAAAGAACAACTGCATGAATATAAAAAACATGGAGAAAAAACTGTATCTCTTCTCCAGGGGCAAGAAAAGATATCACCACCGATTGCAGAACTAATTGCCAACCACGAATATTCGCTTGCGGAAAAAGTTGACCTTAGCATGGCTGGACAAGTTCTAAGTCTGGCCAATGTTTTCGATAAACAAGTGACCATGCAAAAATCTAATCCAATTGCGGCCTACAAGGACATTCAGATTAGTGAAATGGGCAACTACGATTTAAAACTCGTGAGCTTCCTTGCTGATATTTTAAACGTGGGGGGTTTTAAAAAATAAATTAAAACTTCAATACCAGTCCCGAATTTACATTATAAACATTGTCTTCAAGCGACTGACTGTAGCCTAGATTAAATCCCACTGAAGTTGATTCATTCATTTGATGTAAAAAGTTGTACCCGATTTGAACTTGAGTTCGAGCGCCTCCAGGCATCCAAGGCTGGGCGGCACGTGAAACAGGTGCAATGATCCCAGCGTTAAACATATGTGTATTTTTCCCGTCCTTAATCACGGCACCGCCCATAATACCACAAGTATCGCCATATTCGCGGAAGGCGCAGATAAATGAAGCGTTCAGACGGGCATTCGCATTTAATTGTTTTGAAACATCCAAACCAATTTCCGTAAAATTGGAATAAATTCCGACGTTGGCCCCTAGCAATCCTCTCAGGTCATCGAGCCCAAGCGTCAGTTGAGTATGAGCATGCAATTTGGCGGACCAGTCATCTTTATTATATTCAATCGAAGCCCCAAGATTGGCAGTTAAATTTCCATCACCTGTCCACTTGTCCTTTTTTTCTTCTGGACCTCCATTAATGGTTTCGGCTTGAAAATGAATGTCTCCATAAGGTCTGATAATCCAATGCTCAGAAACTTTAAGAGGAACGCCTACTCTTTGATGAACGCCCAAGTAAAGATTATTCAAATTATAAGGAGCATTAACTTTCTGATTATCTGCATTGGTACCAATACGAACAGTTTCCCGATGGGCGTAGGCCAAACCAACATGGCCGTTAGTTTCCAATCCTTGATACACATCCTTGCCTTTCATATCGGGAACTTTTCCCCAGCTTGCATGCACGCCTACACCATAGACGAGATCGCCATTCGATAACTTTGCGGCAAAAACTCGCGCGCCAACTGGACCGTAATTTCCACCGACGTGAATGACGTTATAGGTTCTCGTAGTAAAAGGATCAAATTTTCCACCGCCGGTCGAATCATTGGGGTTTGGAGATGTTTCTTCCTCAAGTAATAATCCTAATTCAGAAGGAATGGCCCCAGCATAAGTGCCAATATATTTACCGTCGCTGGTTTTCTTTGGTTTCCACACGCGAACTAAAGAACCAATGTCAGGGCTCTCATCTTGTGAAATGGCGGCACTGCCAGTTTTGGTTTCTTCCACTGAGTCCATGGAATAACTAATTTTGTGAACCTTGTTGCGATTTTTGGGATCAGTCACCATCAGGGTCACGTGATAATTTCCTGGAGTCGGATAGCTTGCGGCATAGACATTATCTTTATTTCCCATCTCAGTTAATATGGCTGCTTGACACATAACAATGTCACGGCAAACCCCCATGGGATTACTTGATGCGAGATTGCTAATGATGCCATCACACTGAGCCACAGTATTAGCATCAAGCGCCATATCAGCGCGATCGTGATCATAATTGTCGCGCATGGCCCCACCGATCTTGGAGATAAAGCGAATCTGATCATCAAAACTCATTTTCTTTCCCATCTCTTTGTAGATGGCAACTCTTCCGCTTGGCGAAGCCGCAATAATTCTTTCAAGATAAAGTGCATCGCTCAACTCTTGGCGATGGGACTCACTTAACTTTCTTTGTTTCATAATAAAATCGGTGGCCGCACTCACACTCATGCCTTTGACTTTATTAAAGTCGGCTTGAGCAAAATAACGTTCATAAGAAGAGAAAACGGCATTTTCATAGGGAACGCGCGTGCCATTTAGAAGATTAAAACCATTAATGGCCACCACCCGAAGTTCGATAGTCGTATTAAAGCGAGTGTCGTCCGTTGATTTTGGATCACTAATATTAACCACAGGGATGTCTTGTTCAATAGGACAGTTCCCAGCTCCGACATCTTCCAAGTCGGAAGATTCAAGCGAGGCAGAAAGTTTTCCAGTTTTTAAAAGCTCTTCCCCTGCCCCAGATGACATATTGTGAACTACTCTAGATTCAGAAGTGGCTTCCAAAACTTGTTCGGCCAATTGTTTGGCCTGTTTACTTCCGGCCGCAAGACTTTTAGTTTGGTAACCCACAGAGAAAATGGCCACAGACAAAATTAAAATTTTGCCAAGACCCACCTTTGGCGCTTTCATAAATAACTCCCTTCCCGATATTCCCTGCGCCTTCTTATACAATCTTGGTGCCAAGTTTTATTGGCATAAAGAATTCATAGTTTTTAACAAGTTAGGAAATCTACTTGTCCCATCTATCTAAATGGAGTGCTATTAAGCAGTTATCTGCTGTCAAAAAATTAGACACCTTACCTTTGAAAAGTGATGGTCTTAATTAATTTGCCTGGCAGAAAAATCCGATAAGTCCTCTAGTTTCAGGGGGAATTGTGAGACTTATCTATACCAAAATCCTGCATGCCTTTTTATGCCTATCTCTTTTGCTGGGAACGGCGCCTTTCGTTCAGGCCAGACACCCCGAAGCCATGGAAGAAGCTTTACTTGAAAATAGATCTCAGGCATCAGGGAAAATTGATTTTGGAACAGATAGTGAGCCGCAATTTACCGCCCCTTCTAAAATGTGGATTAAATCGATTTTGAGAAAAACGGAACTCCCATTAAAATATGGCAACAATGTCGAAGGTATTGGCCAAACCCAAGTCTTCCTTCGTTATGCCCAATTCGAACAATCTTTTTTAATTGGATCCCTTCACTATCATGCTTTTCCCTACTCTAAAAAAACTGAAAACGACACTCCTGCAGCGGTAAAAATAGCATTTAAAAAAATGCATAAACTAAATTGGGTTGGTGAATATCAAATTGCCGACCACACCTGGGTTTTCCAAGGGCCAGAGAGAAGTGGCCCGCGCTTTTTTCGCGCTTATTTTACGAAAGGAAAAACCGGATATTCTCTTTCCACGGCAGTTCTAAGAAATGCTTACGTTGAAACGACAATGGCCGAGTCTCAATGGCTCCAGAATATGTTGATGCTGCGTTTTTTAAATGAACAAGGCATGAAGTCAGAATTGCAAAGGAGCACTTTTTTTCAACAATTAAAAAATCGCTTTAGCGATCTTTCTTCGGATTCATTTATAAACATACTCATGCCTAAAGCTGTGGCGCAAGGAGCTCCTGTACCTAATTGTCCTCCCCCGCCAACCTCAGGTGGTCCAGTGACGACACCTTGTCCATCTTCGGCCACATGTACAGGTCTGTTTCCTACCGCTCAGGCCGCATGCTTGGCCAATATAGCCAGCTGCCAACAGGGCAATTTGGGAACCATGTTTAACGCCGCAAATGGATCGATTACTGGAATCAGAACAGACATCAATTGTGAATCAAATAAGTGGGCCAGTAAAATTGACGGACTTCAAACCTGGCTTGATCAAAAAATTGCAGCGCAAGAACCGCGCATTGACCGCCTGCTTGGTCAAGTTGATCGCGGCCTCGATATAGTCGATCGTTTGACTGACCCCGTCCACATGGCCGGAGTTGCCGCCATGGGGGCGATTGCTTCTACGCTTGCGACGGGAGCGATAAGCTTGGCAGTTCAGGGAATTGGTGAAGGACTGAGCTTTCTTTATAAGGAACTCTCCGGGCAAAATGAAGAAGAATTAATGCGAAAGCGCGCGGAGGCCTTTTCCAAGGCCAAGGAAGAGTGGGAAAAGCTTAACGGGGAGTTGGTTAAAATCGAAGAATCTATTGATACTTCCACTGAATTACTGGAAGTTATCAAAGCTTCGGGGCTCGGTCTGGAAGATTTTATTCGCAATACTAAAAATGCTCAAAAAAATAAGTCTCTGGAATTGAGCCGTCTCAATTTTAAAATGGGTAAAATGCAAAAGGAATACGAAAAAACGGATGATGAAGGTCTGCTACAATGTTTGACCATTGCCGATCAAAAGAAGCGAGAAATGGAAGCGGAAGTCACTCGCCTTTCTCTTCTTGGCGAGCAATTAGACAAATTTAAAAAGAAAAATAATAGTTTTGAATTTGCCTGTAAAAATCTTTCGCGCGACCTCGGGTCGCTTTTGGCGAAAGAAGCCCTCATTGAAAAGGCGCGCAGTAACATGGGCCTTTATTTTGCCGCCAGTTTATGGGTAGAACAAAAGGACGCCGCCAAACGTGCTGAAGACCAGCAAAAACTTGTTCCCATGAAAACATATGAAACCGAACTTGAAGCGGCCCAGATGGAATTTTATAATCGCTTCTTTCCTCCAGTCATAAATACGCAAGAAGAGGAGAAAGTTAATTGCAAAAAGGTATTAAATAAAGTGGCGCAAAGTTGCGCTGATCAAAATAAGAAATGGTACGACTACTTACCCTTTTCGCCAACGAACTTAGGTCAAATAAAAAAATGTGGAGTCCGCGGCATTAATTCTCACGCCTATCCCTCAGTTGATTCGGCTCCCATGCGCAATATTGAACCTGGCTACTACCGCTACTTACTTGGAACCTATGCTAAAAACTTAGTGGCCACTGGCAAAGTCTATGATGTGGTCGGAGATGCCTTTGAAGCTAAATGCGTAAGGCTCGCTGTTGATAATTATTCCGCCTACGCTAATAGAATCGAGCAGGCGAAAACGAACTATGAAGTCGACAAGGCCACTTGGAATCAACGCTTATTTAGCTTTAACAGTTACTACACTGAAACTTCTGAAATGATTAATAACATTAAAATTGAATCGGCCTGCGGATCCATTGCTGAAACTGGATGTTACGAAGGTGAGGAAGATTGTGAAAAATTAAAACAGGACTCTTGCTATAAAAATTTAAAACGTCTTTCTTGTTCACAACACAAACCGGGTGATTGCCCAGTTCCGTCAGGGGCCTGCAGCAATCCAACTGACACCACTGATTACTGCCGCTATCAATTTGAACGAATTAAAAAATGCAAAGATTTTGAAAAGGACTGCACCAAAAATGATTATCCTATGGATTGTGGGCCTTATATGGATCGAGAATGCCGCCGCTACTGCGAAGACATCTACGCCGTTTGTCGAGAGTTTCGCTCCAAGGGCTATGCTTCATTTGAGGCCTGTAAGACAGGGCAGAAACCGAAATTCGACGTTTGTACTGCTCACGAATCAGAGTGTTTGGATCGAAAATCCAAATGCGTAAAGAGTTCATTTAGTAATGCCCGCTTCCGCTTCGAGCGTTTCAAAACCATGAGAAAATATCTGGATGAAAATCTCTGCCTGGATTTCGGCAAGAAAAAATAACCAAGTCATTAACAATCAAGAAGAGCAAAAGCTCGCTCTATTCTTCCTCGCCGTCGTCCGCAGGATGAAGGGGATCGAGGGGCCATTGATGGCGAGGATAGCGGCGGGAATATTCATTGCGCAGTTTGGGATAATGATTTTTCCAGAAGCTGGCCAGATCGTTGGTGACGGCCATGGGCCTTCTGGCCGGAGTGAGCAAGTGAATGGTGAGTTTTTCTTGCCCACCGAGGATGGAGGGAACTTCTTGCATGCCGAAAAAATCTTGCACCAGCGCCTGCAAATAAGGTGGTTGGCCTTTTTTATAAACGATTTCACTTTTACGTCCGCCAGCCAATTCTAAAATTTGCGGAACATCTTTTAAGAGATAGGTTTTAAATTCCCGCGCCAATTTTAAAGTGGGTGCTTTTTTCTGCACGCCTTCCGCCCATAAGTGACAAAGTAAAAACTCTAAGGCCGTGCGCTCATAAAATTCCGCCCAGTAACCGCCTGGCCTAAAATTGTGTTGGGGACGCGGCAAAAGTCTCCCCCACTCTTTACTGGCGCGAACCAGGGAGTCAAAGTCTTGCAAGTGTCCATCGGCCATGGCCTGGGCCACAGCTTCGGGCCAAGCTTCCGGCGCAAGCCAAGTTTGCCATTCATGGCCCACTATTTTTTTATCAATCAGGAGTTGCAGGCGACAAAGAAAAGACTCCTCCATATCACTCGTGGGCCAATGTTTTCCTCGCAAATGATTGAGCAGTTCTAACGCCGCTTCCGGTGCATAGGTCTCCTCGCTCAATTTTTCTTCTAATACCAGTGCACCGAAAGAAATTCGTTCAACCGTTTTGACCCGCAATTTTTTTTCATCGAAAAGACCTTGGCGCGATTCTTTGGCCCAGGTGGGATGGAAAATTAACTGCTCTTCCTCAATATCCAAATACAGCGAGCACCACAAATCACGCCCTTTGCTTCCTTGAGAATATTCCACTTCATCTAAGGCCAAGAGCAATCCAAACCTATTTTTATTTTCATTGACCTCATCTTCTGGCATCCAGGCCTTATCTCCACTGGCCATGGCAACCGATTTAAAAAATTTCTCACCCATTTTTTTGCTGGCGGTTTTTTCTTGTCCTCGATGTAACGAGGAAAGTTTGGCCACGCGCTCGGGGTATAATTCAAGTAAGAGTTCTGCTAAAGTTGCGTGCACACGTTCGCGATGTTGCAGCATGACCTGCCCCTGCCCTTTGAGCCATTCCAATCCCGACTGGCCGGCCATAAAATCGAGCGCGAGCCCGCGCAGAGTGCGCTCACTATCGCGCCAAATCCCTCGCCCCAATGTGGTACACAGTTGCTCCATCGCGTGATCTAAAGAAATCGCCGAGCGTTCGCGCCCGCGCGCAAATTCAGCGTGATTCTCCAACACCACCAACGCCGCCACCATCCAAGGCCACAGCATTGTCTGCTCAGCGCTTGGCCTTTGCCCCACTTTATACAACAGATAACTTTGGGCCAAAGACAAACCACTCATTTCACTTAAATTCGCCACCGCTTTACCAGCTTGAGTTAATGTCATACTGGCATCAACCAAATTAAGTACGTGGTACTTTTTTGTGTAATGTGAGAGCTGCTCTTCACTTGGTTTAGTCATCCAATTAAATTGCGAAAACTGGTAATTGTAGTGATTGGCAAAAGACAAAATCGCCAACAATCCATCGGATAAATTGCTCTGCAGTACTTCAGGCGCCAAAAAGGCCACGCGCGTTTCGAAATCTTGTTCGCTATAAAGTCGCACCACGACACCCGGCCCAGTCCTGGCCGCGCGACCGGCGCGCTGAATGGCCGAGCTCTGAGCAATGGGTTTCGTTTGCAGGACTTCCACTTCCGTGCGTGGATTAAACCACACCTGGCGCATCAGCCCGCTGTCGACCACGTAACCAACTCCTTCGATGGTCACCGACGACTCTGCCAGATTGGTGGATAGAATTATTTTTCGCTGACCTGCCAATGGATAGAGGGCGCGCTCCTGCTCTTCGCTACTCAAGCGACTATGCAGCGGCGTCAACACAAAATCAGATGGCAATTCTCCCTTGGCCAGCATGTCACTTAAAATGTCACTGGCGCGTCGAATTTCTCCCACTCCTGGCAGAAAAAAAAGAATGTCTTGATTGCTACTTTTATTTTCCCCAGAAAGGTACCATGCAGAAAGGTACCATGTACCTAATTGGGATCCTATTTGGGTGAAAACTCGCCGCACCTGTTGCTCAAAATTTTCTGCGTAATTATTCACTGTGCGCGGAGGATAATAAAAACTCTGAAGCGGATAAGTCGTTCCCGGGATTTTTTCGTGGGTGACTGCCAATGCCGGAAAGCACTCACTTAAATATTTTTTTAGACTGGATGTTTCTAAAGTTGCAGACATGACGGCCAGTCCAAGGGTTGGCGACAAAGCGCGAATATGTGTGAGAAGGGCCAGCGCCAAATCCGTCTGCCAATGACGTTCGTGAAACTCGTCAATCACCACCAACCCGACATTATCGAGCTTGGGGTTTTGCTGCAAAATTTTAAGAAAAGTTCCCTCGGTCAAAAACCATAGTCGCGTCTCTCGCCCTCCCACTCGCTCAAGGCGAAATTGGTATCCGACTAGGCCACCGGTTTTTTGCCCAATTAGGCGCGCCGCTTGTGTGGCCGCCAATTTGGCCGCGGCCCTGCGCGGAACCAAGACATAAATAAGCTTGTCTTCACCCCGCTTTTGCCAATCAAGGGCCACACTCAGGGGAAAACGGGTCGTCTTACCTGTGCCTGGGGCACTTTCGAGTAGCAAAAGAGGGCCAACATTTTGTTGAAATAGACTGATCAGACGGTCTAAATACCCATCAATTGGTAGCTTAGGCCAAGAATGTCGAAGTTCTTTTTGCACCATAGCTTTTTGCTTGCCACCCTTTCCATTATTCCCTAAATTGCCTTTATTTTTAAGCATTAAGCATAGCACGGGCACCCCTCTGCGCCCATCCCAAAGGCGCTCGGGACAAAGGAATTTTATGATTCACATAAGTAACGTTACCAAATTAATAAATGGCCAACCTCTCTACCGAGATGCCTCCTTCGAAGTATTTCCCGGTGAGAAAGTCGGACTTGTCGGGCCTAACGGCGCGGGCAAAACGACTTTCATGCGCATGATTGTGGGCGAAGAACGTCCCGACTCTGGTGCCATCAGCATCGCTTCAAGAACCACCCTTTCCTACTTCTCGCAGAATGTGGGCGAAATGAAAGGCCGACCTGCACTAGAAGAAGTTATGAACGGCCACAGCAATTTAATGAAAATCCAAACCGAAATGCGCGCGCTAGAAAAAAAATTGGAGGACTCGGGCACAACTCCTCTGTCTGATAGTGAAATGGATTCGGTACTGGCGCGCTTAGGCGATTTGCAAACCGAGTTTGAAAAATTGGGCGGCTATGAATTGGAAAGTCGCGCGGAAGAAATCTTAACCGGTCTGGGCATTCCCCCTGCCGATCATCGCCGCCCTATTCAGGATTTTTCTGGCGGACAAAAAATGCGTATTGCCTTGGCCCGCGCACTGATCGTCATGCCCGATTTGATTTTGATGGATGAGCCTACCAACTACCTCGACATGGAAACTATTTTATGGTTAGAAAATTGGCTCAAGGTTTTTAAGGGCGCCATTTTAATTACCACTCACGATCGCGAATTCATGAACACTATCGTTAATAAAATTGTGGAAGTGGCCAACCAACGAGTCACAGTATTTTCTGGCAACTATGACTACTACTTGCGCGAGAAAGGCATCAGAAAAAAACAAAGTGAGGCCTCGGTGGAGCGCCAGCAGGCCATGCTCAAAAAAGAAGAAGAATTTATTGCACGCTTTAAAGCGCGCGCCTCCCATGCGGCCCAGGTACAAAGCCGCGTGAAAAAATTAGAGAAGATCGACATTTTAGAAGTTGATCCAGATGAAGATGAAATGTCGGTCATGCTGCCGGAAATTCCGCGCGGTGGAAACGACGTTATCACCCTTCAACATTTGGCCAAGAGCTGGCAAAATCACGACGGCAGCCCTAAACCTATCTTCAGTGGATTGAGCGGTCTGGTTTCGCGTCAACAAAAAATCGCCGTCGTCGGTGTCAACGGTGCTGGTAAATCCACCTTCTTAAAAGTCATTGCGGGAAAAACAGAGCCAACTTCGGGCAATGTTACCATCGGCCCTTCTATCAATATGGGTTACTTTGGTCAGTACACTTTAGAAAATTTAAATCCTGAAGGCACGGTGTTTGAGGAAGTGCAATCGCGCCTACCGAGGTCCTCTGATGGTTTCATTCGAAATTTATTAGCGGCCTTCTTATTTAAAGGCGATGAAGTTTTCAAGAAAGTGAAATACCTCTCAGGCGGTGAAAAGGCGCGCTTGGTGCTCGCTTACCTTTTAACGTTGCCGCATAATTTGTTATTGCTAGATGAGCCTACCAACCACTTGGATATTAAATCGCGCGAAGTTTTATTGGACGCTTTGAAGCGCTACGAAGGTACGATTTTATTCGTAAGCCACGACCGCTATTTCTTAAAAGAATTAGCGAGCCGCGTGTTCGAGGTCTCCAATAAACACATCACTCCGTACGAAGGCAATTACAAATATTACTTGGGCAAAGTCGGTCTCGCCTAAGTCGCGACGCAGGCAACGACGATCGCACACCACCAAACTCCAGAACTCTTTTTATAGTTGCTTAATAATTCGGCGGATAATCCACTTCTTCCACCACGGCGCTCCCTTCCAAATGCGCGCTTGATAGGCCGGGTCGAGGGACACGCTGTGAGCGACATCGGCTTCAAATTCCTTCGTAAAATCGGCCACGGCGCCAGCGTCATCAGTAAAGGCAATGCTCTCTGATTGAAATTGGTGGCCACGATTATCAAGGTTATCACTGCCGATATAGACAATTTTATTATCAAACATCCCACCTTTGCGGTGGAAGGTGCGAGGGCCTTTGTAGAGGAGAAACTCGACTCCAGCTTCGCGCAATTTTTTGGTGGTCATCATCATGCCTAGCAAAGTTACAAAACCTTCATCGTTACTTTCAATGGAATTGGTCATAACACGCACGCGCACTCCGCGCTTTCTCGCCTCTACCAGATCTTCAATAAAACCTTTATGAGGCACAAAGTAAGGAGCATTTAAATCGATGGTTTTCGTGGCAGCGCCAATGGCCAATTTATAATGTTCATAGATTGGTCGCTTTTTCTTTTCGTAATAAGGATTGTTGTAAAGTGGCAACACTTTGCTTTGCCCCTTCGCTACTTTGTCGCACTTATCGTCTGCTTCCCCATTGAAAAGCGACCAGTAGCGAGTACTCCAGGTGCCGACCTCTTGCTCTTCACGCGATGGAAAATCGAGTGCCTTTTTTAAATTAAGGTTCCAATATTTGGCAAAAATCTGCTGATAGACGCAAGCCGACGGGCCTTCCACCACCATATCTATATCCTGGAAATATTTTTTGGCACCTGGATGCTTGTGGTAAGGATCACCAATGCCGTTGCCACCCATCATTACCGTTTCACCATCAACCACTAGCAATTTTTCATGGATAACATAATGGGCCTTGTGCACCCCCCATCGCGTAGGATTAAAAAGCATGATCGCGACGCCACACTCGCGCAAACTATCGGCGTAGTCTTTATAAAATTTTTTGCCGCCAAAGCCATCGAGTATCATACGCACATCAAGACCCTGCTTGGCCTTTTCACAAAGGGCCCAGCCAATTTGCCGAGCGGAAATATCGGTATCATAAATAAAGGTTGAAAGATAAACTGATTTTTTGGCCTTTAAAATGCGGTCTATTCTTTGTTGAAAAAGTTCCTCGCCGACGGGCAAAATTTTTACCATATGGCCATCGAGGGCGCGCTCATAAAACCACTGATGGGAAACGGATGAAGCATTGGCATCGACAGAAGCCTGTTCCCCGCTCACCTTGGCAGTTTGCGCCCATCCTTGGAGCGAGAAAAGAGGTAAGGTTAAACCTAGAATTAACTGAAGCAAACGAAGTTTATAAATGAATGTTTTCATGCCGGCATTGTAGCAATTTAGACAAATTTAGGTGGCCGGTCTAAAAAAATTACATGAACCAAAAAGGCCCAGGAGCTGGGCCGATAATGGGTAGATCAAAGTCGAAGGCAACCACGAAGATCTAGTAAGTAAAAGAGTTCGTCTCGTCTATACTCGTGAAACTGCGAAAATTTTTGTGATCAGCTGGGCCTCGCGGTAGACATCTTTAAGTTCGCGCACGGAATCTTTATAGCGTGAACGGTAGTAGCGTAGTTGGGCCTTGCGTTCTTCGCGTTTGCCTTTAAGATCGCTTACTTTTTGATCCCATTTCTGATCCATAATTTCGCGATAGGTCTGAAAGCGCGCCTCTGATTCCTTCATCTTTTGCGCCCATACTTCTTTTAAGCGCATATATTCTTGGCGCCACTTTGGATCAACTTGTGCTGTTTGCAATTCAAGTGCTGTGGCCTTTTCTTGCATCTCCATACGAGCACGAATAATGGCAATGTCACTTACGCGACGGATTTTAAACGCCAACCCAAACCATTTCAAAACGGAGATCAACCATTTGGCCGGATCGAAGTGGTACCAGCGGTGACCATTTCTAAAATCCGTTTGAAAGCGATGGTGGAAATTGTGATAACCTTCGCCAAAAGTAAAAAAGGCCATGAGATAAGAGTCTTTCGCACTGTTTTGATCAGTGTAATTTTCCTTCCCGACAAAGTGGCAAAGTGAATTAATAAAAAAGGTAGCATGGTGAACAATCACGATACGAAGAAGTGCGGCCACGCCTAATCCGCCAAGGGGATAGCCCATCAATGCGCCAATTCCCCAAGGAAGGAAAATGCCCATTACTGAACAGATAATGAGATAATATTTGTGTTGCCAGCGAACTAACGGATCTTTGCTCAAATCAAGGGCCGGCGGAATGTTATGAACCGTTGGATCATTAAATAAGATCCACCCCATATGGGCATAGAAAAATCCGCGGTTGATATTATAGGGATCGGCATCCTTATCCACTTCGCGATGGTGTACGCGGTGATCACTGCACCACTTCAGTGCTGAGTTTTGAAAAGTGGCCGCGCCAAATAATAAAAAGAAAAGCTTAATGAGGGGATGAGTGTCATAAGTTTTATGGGCAAACAAGCGGTGGTAACCGGCCGTAATGGATATACCCGTGGCCCAGTAATAAAAAAATGTTAAAAAGAAAATGCCCCATGACCAGCCTTCATTCATCCAATGCATGATACTAAAAATGATTGCAAGAACTGGAGTTGATAATAAAAAAATGGAGTTGACCCAGGCGATGTGCTGCGGTCCCTTTCTGAATGGTTTTTTAGTTTGCTGCTGCATGAAAAACTCCAACAAAATTGATGACAATCGTCAATGAGAGGGAATCAATCTCCCTTGTTTTTCATTTTGCCATTTTTTCTCTTTCTGGGCGAGGACATTTCTAATTATTCACCCAAAACTCACAAATCTAAACTATCATTTAGCTATAGAAATTTAATCTCACTAGATTTCGTTTGAAGGTGGATTTGCATGACAACGACAACCCTCGCGACACTTTTTCCTGGGGCGATCCCCTATTTGCTTATAGTGGCTTCGCTGGTGTTTCATCATCGCTACTGGCGCCATTCGGTGGCCATGCTGGGCGGCTTCATAGGCATTTTCCAGCTATTTGATATGGCCACATTGGCCCTTTTTCCCCATTGGCCCAGTATTCAACATTATTTTTGGGTGGCGTTGGCCATCATCAATAGCGGCTTTGTGCTTCGTGCCATATGGCTCATTAACCTTCCTATGGGCCCCGAGGAAAGCCACCTCTACCATCGCTACTTTAGTTCCTTCTCCCGCAGCAACTTTAAAAAGTTGATGAATATTGGCAAATTTGAAAATAAGGCCAATGGCGCACTTCTGGTTAAGCAAGGCAGCCGCATGGAATACGTCATTTGTATTTTAGATGGCAGTGCGGGTGTCATGATCGACAATGAAAAAGTCGCCAGTCTCATTAACGGCGACTTTATTGGCGAAATGAGTTTTTTAAGCGGCAACCTGTCTTCGGCCACTGTTCGGCTTGAAGTTCTTTCGCGCTTGGTGATGTGGAAGCAAGAAGATTTGCGCTCCCTTTTAAAAAAGAATCCATCGCTGCTGGTAGAATTTAACCGCGCCATCGAAAGACAAATTGCTGCCAAATTATTTCACGGAGAACGTCCGCCGCAATAGTGGAGTTTCCTTTATTGCCAGTGCTGTAAAAAAATAAGGCCCCCATTTGGAGGCCCTATTTTTATTTTTTCCACGGCTTTGGGTTTGGGGGGTAGGGTTTAGGGCCGTGAAAAAAATTTTACTGTCGCTTGTGCTTCAGTGCTTTTATATAAAGCAAGAGCGATGCCGGCCGCGATAAAATCTCTTGCTCTTGTTTTTCAGTAGTTGGATAGAGTGAATTCACTTAGCTTGTTTAAAAATTGATCTGTGTCTGTTTTATTGACATAACTCATTGATATCACTAGCCTGTTTTGGACATCCGCCTGGGCCATTTTAGGAGAGATTCACAAGGCCACATTGCGAATCATGGGAACACAGCGAACTTCAGATCCATTCACCAGATGTTTTTGTTGTAGGCCCGATGCTTTGAATCCGCAGCTTCTATAAAATTTTTGCGCATTCAATGTTGATTCGCAGGCAATAAATTTAATTTTTTGTTCGCGCGCAAAACTAACAACAACTTCCATTAATTTTCTGCCCCAACCTTTGCCTTTTAAAACTTTGGTTAAATACAAAGAATAAATATACAGACTCGGCTCGCCAGTTTCGGGATGATTTTTTTCGGCAAAATAGAGATGCCCTTCCACCACTCCATTGTGCTCAACCACGTAAACATGATGATTATCTATCGCTTCATGCCAGCGACTGGGATTGAAGGCCCTTCCGGCCCACCCGTGAATCTCTTCTTCAGTATGCTTCTCGCTGCAAATAGTGCGAATCGATTCCATGTGAGAGCGGTGAATTTCTTCAGCGTCTTTCTTAGAGGCCCGACGCAAAATTTCTCGCGTTTGTTCAAATGGCAAAGGTAAATGATGGAGATTTTTCCCGAACCACTGGCCTAAATATTCCGTAGGCAAGGCCGATTCTACCAGTTTACCCTGCGAATTTTTTTCGACTTCAAAGGCCAGTTTATCAGGATGAGAACTAAAACAATTGGTTAATTTTTCATTGGTAAAAATGGCCATGGCACTGTCGTCGATGGCCAAACCGGAGGACATCAGGCCTTGTTGAATTTTGTTTTGAAAAGTAGGACGACGTTCAGGCTCTCCATCGTAATGGGGAGTGCATGAACCTTTAATCCAACCGAGACAATCGAGTCGATCAACTCTCCCCGGAAACGAATCCGTTAATCCTTCTTCAAACCAACAGATCGCACCGGCCGAAATTCCCGCGAGAATTTTTCCTTGCTCGTAGGCTTGTCTCAAGGCACTGTCCACTCCCCACGCTTGCCACAAAAGAAGCATGTTGCGCGTATTGCCTCCACCCACATAAATAATATCTTGCTCCAAAATAAATTCGCGAATATCAGGCCGCTTGCCTTTAAAGAGTGACAAGTGACTGGCGGTCACAGGGAATTTTTGAAATGCTTTATAAAAACGCTGAATATAATCGTTGGAGTCGCCAGAAGCAGTCGGGATGAACAGTATTTTTGGTTGCTGAATTCCGCGCTTCCAGGCCATTTGCAGAATGGCCAAATCCAACAACAAATTGTCGGGCTCCATGGAAAAGCCACCACCGCCCAGGGTAATAAGAGTGCGAGATAAATTTTGTTTAAGAGACATTTTAAGCTTTTACAGACATCAAAAAAGAACTGGGGGAATTGAAGAAATCAAACAAAGAGATGAAAAAATTTCTTTGCTCTCAATTCCCCTCAGCAGCTATTTGCCAATAAAATTTTTAAATTAAAAACTATTCCTTGGCCTTCAACTGCCCATCATTTTCTTTAATGAAGTTTTTAATTTCATCAGCGTAGCCAAGAAGCTTTAACCACTGCTCTTTATACAAGGTGACAGGAAAGCGACCAAGGCCATAAACCGAGAGGCCACCCTTTTCGCTGACTTTCATCGACATTTGTCCGCGTTGAGTTTTTTTATTTTTTAGATTTTCATTTTCTGCGCGCAAACGCTCAAGCTCGGCCTTCATTTCATCGACGTTACTCATGCTGCCTCCAGGTAAGTTATTGGGGCATTGTAAGGCCTGCACCTTCTAAAGGGCAACCGCGAGCTGGCATTTTTTAGTGAATATTTCAAAAGCGCAGTTGATCTTTTTAATCAGATACCAACAAAGCAACCGCTCATATTTACAGAAATATTTTTAATCATTCTTAGATAAGTGGGTGCGTCTGCGACATTCACGCCATAAAAAGCAAAGGCATCCCGCCACCCCAGCTCGTTTTCAGGTTGATTGCCATGACAAGTTTTGCTTAACATTTTTCTTAAGAGGCGCAATTTGCTGGAGCGAATTTGGTCAATGGAAAGGGAATTATCCAGCAACTTATAATTGCTCATGCCGAGCCCATCACTGATTCCTTCTTCGGCGGCCAAACCGATTTCGCCTGAAAGTGAATTACAACCTGTAAAACGGTTGAGCATAAATTCAATGATGATACGGTCTTCCCGCGTTAACAGTAATGGTGAATACAACGCTGCGGTGAAAATATTTTTCAAATCTTGGGCACTCATCCGGGCCAAGCGTTTTTTGCTAACCCCTGAATAGAGGGCATCGATAACCACACCCATAGTACGCGCGACCCTATGTCTGAGATTGATTAATTTTGGCAAAGAGGGAGTCGAACCACTGGTTAATTCTTGATACAGATTCCACAAATCACTGAAGCTCAATGCTATACCGATATTAATGGCCCCACCAATTCCAATGGGAGCAATTGATCCTGAAACTCCGCCACTCAAAAACAGGCCTTCGTAATCACTTGCTTTAACGCAACCGTAGCTAGAAATGCCGGTGATGGTTCCACTGATGCCAATGTCTCCGCCAGTCCAAAGCCGACCACCCATGGCGCAGTAAAGTGCAATTTTATTTTGTAAATTGAGTGCCTCAACCGTGGTAAACACACTTCCACCGGCGCCAGCAGTTAAGGTGCCCTCAAGCTCGACACCGACACCTTTACCAAGGGAATTCCCTACAACAAAATTTTCAACCGAACCTAAAAGCTTAATAAAGGATTCACTATGCTGACAAAATTGATCATAGCGACTGGCCGCTTGAGCATTAAAGGAAAATAATGTCGAACTCAATAACAATACTTAAAAAACATGCTTCATATAAACCCTTCCCAAAATGAAACTGAAGTATTCTAGAAGAGATTTAAAAAAAATGTTTTGGTTATGAAATATTTATAGTCGGGCCAACAAGAGTGCCTAAATATTAGACAAAAAACTCGACATTAGCGTAAATCTTGATTTTGCTCAAGGGAGCGCAGGCGCTCACGTTCGAGATATTGTCCCATTTTGGCCAGTAATTCAGGCCGTGCCAACGACAACATCCTCACCGCCAGAAGTCCCGCATTCACACCATTGCCAATGGCCACTGTGGCAACAGGAATCCCCTTTGGCATTTGAACAATGGAATAAAGACTATCGAGTCCACCAAGATTACTGGTCGCGATTGGCACGCCAATGACGGGGAGATTTGTTTGCGCCGACACCATTCCGGGCAGATGGGCCGCACCGCCTGCTCCCGCAATAATGACTTTATATCCCTGCTTCTCGGCTGAGCGCGCGAACTGGCACATTCCTTCAGGGTTGCGGTGGGCGCTCACCACTTCGGCCTTCCAAGTGACGCCAAAGCTATCGAGAATTTCTCCTGCTTGCTTCATGGTATTCCAATCGCTACTTGAACCCATTACAATGGCGACTTCTTTCATTGCAAACTCCCGTGAATATTTTTTTGGTGAACTAATTTTTTAATGCAAAGGCGCTTGGCCTCGTCTTCTTGGCGCGTCCCTGAAATTACATTGATGTGTCCCATTTTGCGCCCTAATTTTTCTTGGGCCTTGCCATACAGATGTAACCAGGTACCAGGTAACTTTAAAAGATCTGGTGCCCAAGCGTAATCAGCAACGCCATTTTTTAGACCAAAAACATTGACCATGCTGGCGACAGGCGCGATCAAGTTAGTCTCGCCTAATGGTAAATTGGCGACGGCGCGAACATGGTTCGCAAACTGACTGGTCAGCGCACCATTCATACTAAAGTGACCACTATTGTGTGGGCGCGGCGCCGACTCATTCAGGTAAATTTCACCCTTAGGCGTGACAAAAAACTCGAAGGCAAAAATCCCGCGCGTGGCCAGTTTGGCCATGGCCCGCTTCGCATAGTCCTGCATTTTGCCTGCCAGGTCGGTGCTGATTTCGGCCGGCGCAATGACTTCGTAGCAAATATTATGCACTTGCAAACTCTCCACTACGGGATATGTTTTCTGTTGTTCATCATTTTGCACCACGAGCACCGAAAATTCCCGCGCACCTTCCAAACTTCCTTCAATAAAAATTTCTGGAGCTGGCGCTGAAGCTGCCAAAGTCGCACGCGACTGCCTGAAGATTTCCAATGCCTTTTCTAAGGCGGTGATCCGCATGGTGCCCTTGCCATCATAAGCACCTTTGCTGAATTTCAAAAAAAACGGCAGACCAAATTTCTCTTCGGCCACCTTGAGATCGTGTTCTGTTTTAATTTCGACAAAGGGGGTTACAGGTATATCGAGCGCTTGAAAAAACTTTTTCTCTGCGAGCTTGCTTTCAACCAAAGCAAAACTTGCGGGCCTAGGATAAATGGGCGTTCCGGAACATTCTTCTAAACGCTGTAGAGTCGCCGCGGAATAAAACTCATTTTCAAGTGTTAACACATCAACTTGCTTTGCAAAGGAAACCAATTTTTCAAAGTCGCTTTCTTTTCCTTCCACAAAGGATGAAGTCACTTGCGCTGCGGGAGCGTTTTTATCGCTACCAAATACAGCGGTACCAATGCCCAAGTTGTGTGCTTCTAAGCAACTCATGCGAGCAAGTTGCCCGTCGCCTAAAAAGCCGATGGTTAAGTTTGATTTCAGAGGCGCTAAATTCTTAAGCGAATTCATTGATACCCCTAAGGAATAAGACAGCGTGCCAGGCTTATATAACAAACTACCCCGACTTTGGCCACCGCGAGACCCTCCCTAAAACAATTACGTTGCATAGTTGGAAAGCAATGACTGCCGCGACAAAGCGGTCGTAAATTATTGCTATTACTCAAACCGAAAGTGGAAATGGGGAGGAAATTTTTACCTTAAAATTCCCGACTAAATCGACTGGGGGGTTTATTGCGGCCTTTCCTCCACTGATCCGATAAGACCTTACACCATTTTATCAATTTTCACCGCAAAGGATTTGCCATGAAAAAGACTCACCAAAAAAGAACGTTCCTCTGTGCCCTTTCACTTTTTCTTTTGGCCCTGGCCCAAGGCGCACAGGCACAAAATTTTCAGTTAAAAAATCTTGATATGGCCTTTGAACAAGGTCACGGGCAATTTTCAATTGAAGAAATAGGTATCAATGCCAAAGCGATTGCCGCCAAACTACGGCAGGTACACTATGATCTGACTTTGACAGAGGAATCAATCCGACTTGAAAATCAAGATCAAAACGTCTCTTTGCCCACTGAAATTTATCCTTTAGTTAAAATGATCAAGGTTCTCAATTTCGAAGACACCAACGCCACACTTGAACCAGGGAAAAAGCTTGAAGTAGAGGCCGGCGGCATGGCACTCACATTTAATGACGGTGCCCAGATTTTCCGAACAATGAAAATTCTGTGTCACAACAGCGAGAGTCAACAATCCAAATCAGGCGAAGCCGATGACCTCTTTAAATTCTGCCTCAACGACGCCCAGGTCTCCATTGGAAAGCTGCTGGTCCACGATAGCGACTTACCTACTTTGGCAGAGATGATTCCAAAAACTTTGCGCGGAATTGGATTTACTCCAGCAAAGGTTAAAGAAATCCAAGAAATAAAGGCCACGGTTAAAAAGAATAATCTAAACGGAGAATTTAAATTTAAATTCCTCATCAACTTTAAAGTTACTACTCGAGGCATAATTCAGTTTATCCAAAATGAATCGGGAAAAAAAATAACGTTTGATGTTGATCAAATAAAAATTGGTTTCATTCCCGTAAAGAAAATTGCACTTTGGCTCTTAGGCAAAAGTAAAATGCAAGGGATCAAGGTCATTGGTGATCGCATTGAATTGCAAATGAAGTAATGATCAAATTTTTAATTTAAAACGCCTACTTGAGAAACGGTGCAATTTCTTCATCGACGTTCACGCGGGCCCCGAGTGTTTTGAGCATAAAATAAGTCCCGCCAATTTTTCGATCGATAAATAATAAATCGGCCGGCGGCGACAATTTGGAAACATCCTGCATGAGCTGCTGACTTTGCTTCATTAAAGTTTGAGGTAAATCGCTGGCCCCAAAATCATAGACGCCGTGGCGGAATGGTTCAGTTAAAAGTTCGCCGTAACTCCACAAACGACCGCGATCGACTTCGCGCCCTGACTGTAAAAATCCCATCCCTTCAAAAGCGCGAAAATAAAGATCGCGATCTTGCAAAATCACCCCGCGCACCATTTGGCGGTAGAGCAGTAGAAAACTCTCCGGCACTTCTTTGACTGCGCCGAAATCAAGCAAGGCCCAGGTTGGCCGCTCAACGGGTTGGGTACTTTGCCCCGGCATGACGATAAGGTAATTGCCTGCGTGAGCGTCTGATTGAATTTTTCCAATCTCAAACAATTCGCGTAAAAAAATGCGCAAAAATTTTCTTCCCAACTCGTCGCGCTCCGATTGTGACAAAGCATTCGCTTTAAGCAGTTCGCGCAAAGAAGTACCTGGGATAAAATGAGTGGTCAGAATTTTATCATGAGAATATTGATCTTCGACTGCGGGAACAATGACACCTTCGCCTTGAAATTTTTCGCCAAAAAACTTTGTAAGCCTTGCCTCGCGCTTGTAATCCATTTCATAGGCCAGCATGGTTTTAATTTCTTCCAAAAAAGTATCCAGCGGAAACTCTTGCGGCAGTAGCTTCATCATGCCAAGTAAAAGCTTCAAGGCAAGGAGATCGTTATCAATCGCTTTATCGACGCCGAGGTATTGAATTTTCATCGCGACAGGAATCCCCGAAGGAGATAGGCCGCGATGAACTTGCCCCAAGCTCGCGGCGGCCAAAGGACTAGATTCTATTTTTAATTCTTCTCGCCATGCTAATGGTATTTGATTTTTAATTTGCTCCCACTCTAAAAAATAACTTTGCGACTCAAGCTGGGACAACCATTCTCTTGCCTCAGGGGACAAGTAAGGCCCAGCATAATGTAAAAGAAGCTGGCCGCCCTTCATGAGACTGCCTTTCATCATGCCTAACTCACTTACAATATTTTGCAACTTATCGGGCGCTAAATGGGATAGTTGTCCTAGTAAATTTTCCGCGCGCCCGGTCAGCAAACTGCGCGAGTCAAGCAGTACTTTGGCCAAGCCAAAATTGCGCTGGAAGAGGCCACTTTTAATTTTCTTCAGGGACTTCATAAGGACATCTTAATCGTGGCATGCTATAAATGCCATCAAGAACAAGTGAGGTTCAAATGAAAATAGTTAACATTAATGAAGCGTTAGACGCGGTTAAAAGCAGCGATCGCATTTTTGTTCATACGGCGGCATGCACCCCGACTATATTACTCGAGCAATTGTGCAAAGTGGCCGCGCTTCTTATGTCCCGGTTTTCCTCAGCGAAATTCCCTCGGCAGTCCTGTCGCATTTAGCACATCACCGCGATTTGTTAATACATACAGAAATGTTTAGCGACGGTGTGATTCCTTTAATTGAAAGTGGCATCATCAATAATCGTTTTAAGAAAATTCATCCTCACAAAGTTGTCAGTAGTTTTGCCATTGGATCCAAACGTCTCTACGATTTTTTGCACAACAATCCATTGATGTAGTTTATGGGAGCAGAATTTGTCAACGATCCGAGAATAATTTTGAAGAATCCAAAAGTTATGGCCATCAATTCCGCCATTGAAATTGATCTCACCGGCCAAGTTTGTGCTGACAGTTTAGGCACGAAAATTTATTCCGGCGTTGGTGGCCAAGTTGACTTTATTCGAGGAGCGGCCCTCTCTAGATGGCAAGGCGATTATTGCACTTCCATCGATAACGGCCCGTGGAGAAAGTAAAATTGCTTCGGTATTAAAACATGGAGCTGGGGTGGTGAGTTCCCGCGCCCACGTACAATACGTGGTCACAGAACAAGGCATTGCCAATTTGCGCGGAAAATCACTGAAGGAACGCGCTCACGCTCTGATAGGGTTTGCTCATACCAGTGTGCGTGAACGCTTGCTGAAGGAAGCTCACGATCTGCATTTTGCCTAGCAGTCACTATACGACATACAGAAACGACACACAGAAACGGCATACAGCGATCAAGTTCTGCTGCATTGATGGCAATAAAATCTGTGGCCGCGTCCTCTGCATAAATTAGATATGCTTACTTTATCCTAATCTAATGATGGCACATTCAGTGGTTTTGCCAGCTACCTAAATTTACAGCGTTTTCAAGAATTCAATGAGGGCGCGCTTTTGTTCAGGCGAAAACCTGTCTAAGCCTTGATCATTCAGCAACATTTTCTCGTGCCCAATATTGCGCATACCCTCTCGCGCCGTATCCACTAAGGCTTCTGCCGATTTCCAATTTTCTGGAATTTTTTCGCCCGTCGGATAGCCGACACAACTCGCATCGTAGTCCGTCGCCAAGGTCACGCTTGGGCCCTGATAAAATTTACTCGGACGCTTTGCTGCCACTTCAAGTATTGCACATAATGATGGCACAGAATTGTTATGCAGGTAAGGAAAGCGCGCCCAAATTCCCACAAGGGGTGGTGGAACATAACCTTCCTGCGGCTCTACCACCGTTCCAAATTGCTTTGAAATTTCCAAGTTGTTTAATTGTTGTGCGAAGGCTTTGGTGCCAAGATAGCGGTCTGGATCAGTACCAACATTTTTTACCGGAGTTTGTTCATGGTAAACAACTCGCGTTGTTTCTAAGCGCTGGCGTTTTGGTAGCGCTGGCGCGTAGGGTTTGGACCAACCCTTTTCATAAGACCCGTGGCATTTCATGCAGGCATTGTTAAAAATAACTTCACCTTGTTTTGCAAGTCGCTCATCAATTGAGTTATCAGGAAAATAATCCAGCCAGTGTGGTGCTTCACTTGCAAATACAGCTGCAGTCAGTTGATGTAACTTTTGTTCGTTCTTTTGCAGCCACTCACTTAACTCTTTTAAATCGGCTCCCCGTCCAATTTCGTTCCAAAGAATATTTGTGAAGATTGGATTACCGCTAACCACAGAGCCATCCGCTAACCAGCGCGTTTTATATTTGACGTTCCACCATGGAAGAGGTTTTGAATCGGCGATGTGTTCGTCGAGCATGTTAGAACGCGGTTTGATTTCATAACGTAAACTATGAAGCGCCCAAGGATCGTTATTACGATGGGCCAGTGATAGTGCCAACTGGGCCAGCGATGTATCAAGTCCAAGGGTCTGCGGATTTTTTCCACCTGTAGCGCGCACAAATTTTTTGGTCGTCTGAAATACTTCGATCTCTTCCCTTGTCGCGCCTGTGCCCAAAGCAAATGCCGCCGTCGGAATAAATGGCATATATTTTTTCCCTAAAAGAAAAAAATCGTTGGCTCGTGGACGCTTATTGGCCATCCCCATGATTGGCCTGCCAAAGAAATTATAAGAGTGACATCCAGCACAGCTAAAAGTCAGTCCTTCACCTTGTGGCGCTTTAACCAAACCTGCGCCCATAGGAAGTCCGTGTTGCATTTGGGTTAAGTCAGCCGCCGGCACAAAGAAGGGCGAAAAGGGATTGAGTTCTGGAAAGCGAGCAAAATCGGGGAATGGTGAAAGACCTATCCACTGATAAAATTCCTTTTCTGATTTAATATTTATTTTTCCCTTAGTCAGTTCCAGTACCACCTTTTTTAATGGGTTGTTCTCATCCATGGCAAAAAAATCTTTCAACGCCTGATGTGGAATCAGCAATTTTGTATTATCGACCGGATATACTAATGCATGCCTCTTACCTTCAATCACTTGACGGCTGAGTTCTACCAAATTGGAATTATAAATATTGGCACGATTCTGCCCCAAAGGAATTTTTACATCCCTAGTCCAGTTTGGTTCTTCAGCGAAAGCGATTGATGCCAAAGAAAACAGTAATACTGCCAGCAATACAGTCGCCCATACTGTAAAGATGGTCGACCATCTTTTTTGAGTAAGCATAGATCCTCCCTGACTTTGAATGCCTGAAATTTCGTGTTCCTTATTCTAGGCAACAAGAAAGAGAGTGCCAAATTGCAAAACCTGACATCAGCAAATACTCGATTGTGAACAAGCTTTATGTCCGAGCCATTTACTATGCTATCGTCTCTTTTTATTTAAGGAGGCGATCCTATTGCTTAAAGCTGTTATGATGCCGACACAATAGCTGCAAATTTGCTATGTCATGACTCCCTCCTTTACTTATAGGCCTTCGATGATCGACCTCCAGGCAATATGTTGAGCTACATCCCGGATACTGACAGCGATAACCCGCGCGCGC
>Ga0172372_10002244_pt1 | contig 29587 bp, 13 predicted proteins | sample LakKiv5m_2_FD_114544 | JGI IMG/M metagenome (GOLD analysis project Ga0172372, IMG submission 114544) | Freshwater microbial communities from Kabuno Bay, South-Kivu, Congo - kab_092012_9.5m | ecosystem: Environmental > Aquatic > Freshwater > Lake | place: Democratic Republic of the Congo...
AAAATATTTCCAAATGCAACAATAGTTTTTCTAAAAATTTCGTGATAAAAATAACCAAACATTTTAGTGTGTCCCTTTACTTATATTTAACAACTAAACTTCTCCGAAAGGATTTTTTTCACTAAAGTCTGTAATTTCATCACCTTCAGTTTCAAATATATCATTTTGTGCATATGAATCCACCAAATTATCTGTAGTCACTGATTGGATAGTATATACTGCAGAAGATGCTGCTCCTGTTATCCTTTCACCAACAGAGAAGTATCCATCTATGATTGCTACCTCAAGTTTTCCTGTCAAAGATGTCCAACTTCTTACTTGTGCTGTGGTAGAAGTTGCTGATCCAATGACCGTTTCATTATAAGCATATGTTCCACTCCCTACCGAAGATGGTGAAGAAATTGTTATTGTTGGAGAAATAGTATATCCAATTCCTGCATTTGTAATTCTAATTTCAGAAATAGTACCTGCTGCAGAAACAACCGCAACGCCAGTAGCTGTGACAGCGTATGAAACATTTGATGGTGTTGAGAATGTAACTGTTGGGAGAGTAGTATACCTACTTCCTCCATTTGTAATTGTTATAATTCCTACAGAAGATGCTGATGTCGCAATTCCAACTACTGCCTCAGCACCATTTCCACCACCACCAATAAAGTAAATTTGAGGCACTTCAGTATATCCATATCCGGGATTAATAATTACAACTCTATCGATAGAATATGCTGTTGTTAATCCAGAACGAGATGTCATAATAGCAACAGCTGTTGCCGTAATTCCAACTCCGGGGGGAGATATAGCAACTTTTGGGGCAGATCTATAACCTTGACCATCATTTATTAAAGTTATCTTTTGAACTCCACCAGTAACTTGTGAGGTTATTGCTGAAGCTGTAGTTCCTACTCCTACCAAGGTTAAAGTTGTAATATATCCATGCTCTTTAATTGTTTCATCAACTTCAATAATACCGGTATCAATATCTTCATCTTCATATTCAAAAAGTTCGCATCTTAATTCATAGACATAATTTTTTCTTAATTGATAAAAAGGATTTTCTGCCTCCACAAATTTAATTTCAAATAATTTATTACCTAAAGGTAAAAATATCAAATCTCCCTCATTTGGTCTGATAGATGATTTGATATTTAGTTCATTTTTAATCAAATCCTTAATATAAAGTTCAAATCTTTCTGCAGAAATAACTAAAGTTAATTCATCAGAAACAGCAATTCCAAATTTGGTTAAAACATCCGAATTTTGTGAGTATCCTTCATAATTTACCACATAAGCCTCTAAAGGATATGCATTATCAAAATTTGATTGTATAACTTCTTTAATTATTTTTTTTTCTGTAATATATTTTCTGGGTAAGTAATAAATTTCTACCCCAAACATTCTTAAATGTTCATTAATTAAATCTTGTATTAATCCTTGCTCTCCCTGAGAACCTTGTAAAAAAAATGGATTTAGCATTATCCAATCATATCGAGTGGTGGGAGTTCAAATTCGATCATCATTCTTTTTTTAATATCTTCAAGTTCATTTACTGCATCTTCATATATTTCTCTTCCATTAAGTTCAACACCACCAGGAAGTTTAACTCCTCTGAATTTAATTAAATTTTGCCCCCATTGTTTTTTAATTAATGCAGTTAAATAAGGTTTTAAAAAAGAATCATTCCAAACTCTTGGGGCATCGGATGGATCTAATACCCTATAACAATCAATAATTAAATATTGTCCGACAGTAATAGATGCCCAATCCATATCAATATATAACCTATCTTGTCTTTTATTAAATCTAATCATTTTTTCTGTATTCAATAACCAACTTATATCTTCAAGATATCTTTTAACCATAGTATAACTTAACAATTCAATAGTGTTAAAATAATAAACATCGTTTAGCATCAATTGGTATTGAATATTAAACATTCCTTGAGAAACTGTATTATTTCCATCTACTTTAAAAATTTTATTTACTCCGATAATGGTTGGTGGCACTTGAATATAATTTGAATTTTCTTCAAAAGAAAAAGTGGTAGCAGTCCCTACAATAGTTGAACTGGCAGATGTTGTGGTGATTCCAGAAGATGTTATTGATCTAGCTCTTCCTCTATCAATGTCCTCTTGTGTTACTTTATATTTTAAATACATATGCATTACGCCATCAAAATGCCGTTCTTGAAAATACTGAACAGCATCATCAACAAGATCTTCTATTTGTTCATCGGCCACATTTATTTCTAAAACCGGATATCCCAGTTTTCTTTTACAATAATCTATAAGTTCCTGTCTTGTAGATGGTTGAGACATTATAAGATACCCCTGATACAGGTATTTATAGTTTACTTGATAGTTGAATTATCAAGTTTTTAATTTGAGATAAATCATCCTTTATTGTATTAACATTCTTTTCCAAATTTTCTATTCTATTTTTATCATTTTGAATTATTTTTTTATGATTTAAATATTGTTGATACGATAAATTATCAGTATTAACAATTGCATTGGAATTTTTATCTCTATAAAGATTGGGTCTTCCTTCAACAGGTATTAAATTTTTCATATTATGCTAAAGCAATTGCCCTAAGTTCTTTAATTAATGGAACTCTTGATTGATCAGTTCCCGTCATAATAATTTTAATAGAATATCCATCAAATTCTGGAAGTTGATCTATACTATATTCATAATCTTTAAAGTCACTATTTGTTGAACTCGGTTCAATATTTTGATCTGGATTTCCGTTGCTTTGTGTTGGGTCTATTATTTGACCGTTAGAATCAATATTTTCATATCCCGGAAAAAATTCATAGACGGAATTAATCTCATCAGAATCTTTTCTCTTCAATTTATACATTACTCTAATATCAGAAGTATTTGGTCTAATTGCAGAAAAAAGAACTTTAAGTGAAGTTGCAGAATTTGCAAGATTTACCGTGTTTGAAACGTAAACTGCAGAGTGTGGATCGTCAAATTCCTTTTTTGTTCCCAATGTAGTTTCACTTGTTCCCGGCCATACTGTGATTGGATTATTAATCCTATTAGAGGTAAGTATCATGCTCACTCTTTCCATATCGATCACTGGAGAAACATTTTTATCGGCAGTAAATAGATCGAGAACAAATGTTAATGATTTATTTCCTGGTAGATCATTTAAATTAGAATCTTCATTGTCTTTGTTTGCGATCATTCGAAGTGAAGAAAGTGTATTAACATTATTAATCTGCACAGGTTCAAATCCTAAATCTTCAAAGGAGGTTTCTGATCCATCTACACTTGTCGCACTTATAGTTCTAATTCTAGATCCAATTCCGGTTCCTTTTGGTGTAAAAATATTTACATTTGGTGTGATAGAAGAAAATACAATATTTTTGGATGAAATTACAAATTCATCTTTTGCATAATTGAAGTTGCTTCCAAACTTAGTTTCTTTAAAGTATAAGTTTGGCAATCCACTTGCATTGTTGATCCTATTTAATCCATAAGTTGTATTACTCATATCTATTTTTATATTTAAATAGTCAGAGTCAATTGGATTAGGAACAGTTGCAAGTGGAGATGACGTGTTATGAACCCTATTAATTCTTCTTAATGACACACCATTAAATTCATATTTCATAACTAAATCGTTTGCCGAATGAGCAGTTGCTCCCCCAATTCCTGTTCCAGCAGAATTTGAATCAATTCCTCTGGATATTCCTGTCAACACATTTGTTGATGGATTTACTCCTGTATATGAAATAAGTTCATTTTGGATTTTTATATATCCGGGATTTGTTGAAGATACTCCAACATTTTCAAAACTATTGAAAACAGAAACGGATTCAACTGGGATATCTGAAGTTTCTGAAGAATTATAATCTGATATTAATTTAGTTGGTTTTAAATCACTCTTTACATTATTAAGTCTAACCAAATTATTAGTTGCATACATTCCATGATTATAATTTTGAAATTTTAAATGCAATCCATCAAATGTAGTATTTTGTTCGATATAAGATACAGTTGCAAGACCAATATAGCTTGTGATACCAAGTGGAGATTGGTAAATTACTCTACTTCCAATTACATTGTCGTAATTGCCTTGAACATTATCAAGAATAAGAGTATTAAATGCGCCTATTGATTGAACTGATAATCTTGCTCCATTACCAAAAGCAATGGATGTTGGAATTCCAACAATATCACCAACTCTGTATCCAAAACCACCATCTGTAACTGTTACAATTCCAGATCCAGCAACATCAAGTTTTTCATCAACAAAATATATATTTGCTTTTAGACCAGATCCATCACCCGTAATAGTTTCAAGTTCAACATTATCATATCTAAATGTCGTATATCCCGATCCAACAGAATAAGACGTTAATCCAGTGCCAGCAGTTGCGTTTTGGGTAACAGAACCTCCAATTCCAATTAAATCACCAGAAATTGATTTATCGGTTATACCTATACTTACACCAGGAACTATCCCAACATAATTAGAAATATTTGAAGAAAGACCAACTTTGATTCTGTTTGATTTTGAACTTATATTACTTGGATTTAATTTTTCAAATGTTGTGTAATCACCACCCTCAATTGGATTATAGAATGAATATGTACCTGGATTTGTTGTAAACTCTGCTTTATAGAGTGTAAATTTCAAATCTTCATAACTACTTGGTTCCCAAGTTGAACCATTTTGTGACTTGAATAATGATCCAAGATATGGTTGTTGAGATACAATTTTTTTAACAGATTCTGGTCTATTTCTAGTTGTTATGTCTTCTTCACCCATTCTCGAAATCCAAACCTGATATTCAGTTGAATCTGAAAGAAGAACAACTGCATATTCTTTATTGTTTTCTAAAAATACTGGTGCCTCAAAAGTTATTGTTGTTGGTGTAAGACCATCTTGCGATGTTACAATTTGATCTGGCAAAAGTTCAATCTGGGAAAATGGGAGAACAAGACTTGTTGGAAGACCAGTTTCTATAGTTCTTAATTGAATAATTACGGGAATATTTGTAGTTGCCTTTGAAAAGAAAAATAAATCTATTTTTGTAACAAAAATTCCATTTGGGGAATCAATTTTAAATGATTGTGCAAGAGGATCATGATAAACTCTATTTTCTCCAGTGATATTTTCAGTGACTTGTGTTTGTGTATTGATGAATTGAGTTGATGATGAAGTAGAGATGTCTGATGACACAAGAACTCTTTTATCAGTTACAACTTCTCTATTGATTCTGGCATTTCTTATTCCAAGTTCTGTGTTTTGGGATGTTTGCAGTAATCCCTGAGAATAAAATTCTTCTTCAGCTGAACTACTAACAGAACCTGGAATTGGATTATTATCTTTAATATTTATGAGTTTAAATTTTTTAATTCCAGTTTCAAATGAAATTGTTGCCGTTTCTGGAACAAAAAATGATCCAATTATGGTTCCAACATTATCCGTGATGAGTCTAACATTACTTACTCTGGCTCTTGCCCCACTACTTGCACCAATAAGTGTTGATTGATTTTTTATCAGTCCATAAAAATTACCAATGGCGGCCTCTTCTAAAGATGCAGTATCGACATTTAATATCGTAGAAGATGAAGTATAAACACTTGATATTGTATTGTTTATGTCATATGGATTAATTGTATATGTGGTTGTTGGAGAATTATATGGTCCATACTTATGATTTGATTGAGCAACTCTAAACGTTGCTGTAATTTGAGATGTATTGCTAGGATCATATGCATTTACAGTCTCACCAACTTGGAAAATTTTATCCAGCATTGCAATTTCTAATAATTTTGGATAAGTGAAGGAACTTACATCAACATTATCAAAGAATGAATAAACTTGAGTATTTGGTTTTAATTTGCGAGCAAGAAATTCAATATTTCTTGCTCTCATATATCTTATAAATTCATTATTTACAATCCTTTCTCCAAGCATTTGAGAATCTACTTGTTCAGTAACGTTCCATCTAATTCCTTCTCTTGATTGATTTAAAGTATTTGTTACGGAAGTTGTAGCATTTATTGCAAGTCTATCCGTAGTCGTTGTTGTTTGCCTTACACCTGTGGTAGTTATGTCTACAACACCGTGGCCATCTGGATCCTCTGTTCTAACTCTTGTGAAATTTTCTGAAGTTGACCCTACAATTTCATTTCTCGCAGTAAGAGAAACGAAGGAAGAAACATCAACTCCAATCCAATCTGTTTGCCAAGAAGCCCAATCAATGGGGCTAAAACCAGTACTTTGATCAATTTGTAATTGTTGGATTGTAGATGAATAAGATCCTTCGATTCTAACTCGATTTGGTTCAATTTTTCTTGTATTGACCCAAGTATCAGAAGATGGGTTTAACTCAATTATTCCACTATACGACGTTACGAGGAAAGGAGTTACATTTTCTATTCTTGTCGCAAATTCATTTTTTACAAATACCGTATCAGTATAATTAAGAGTGATGATTTTTTTATTACGTTTGATGTTTTCGTCCTGAGCATTTTCTTCATATCTATAATCAACATTTACATCTTCAGTAATTCCAATCCCAATAGCAACAGATTGACCAATTAAATCTACGGCATTAGTATAGTGTGAAGGTCTCAGATATCCTTTTCCAGTGTCAATGCTTGATCTAAAAATAGGATTTCTAATATCATGTGCTGCATGAGATTTAAAATTATCTACAAAAAACCCACATTTAAACCTATCAAATCCATTTGTTTTTATTGAAAGTGATTCAGTTGATACTTCAAGTAAAGAAAGTTGAGTATAATATTCGAGACTTGCAATTCTATTTTCAAGTCTTGATATATCTTGCATTCTATATCTTTTATGAGTAGCATATGTTACTTTCACATCATTTATATTATAAAGATATGCAGGAAGAACAATTGTAGCAATTTCTAAAGATCCATCAATATTTTTTGGGGATACTGGATTATCTGATGCTATTCCTTTTTGAAGTTGAAAATTACCTTCTTTACTTAAAAACAATCTATCAATTCTTGGTAAATAATAAGAAAAACTTGTAATAAATGTTTCATTGGGTGAAAAATAATATGGTGATGATTGTCCTTGACCACTAAAAATTCTCGATCCAAATTCAAATGGTGAAATAGATGAACTCGTATTATAAGCACTAACTCTAGGTCTAATATCAAGAGTATCACTTAATCTTGTTCCGTTTAAAGATGCTATTGACGAATATTCCTCTATTGGATAACTATCTACAGTATATACATCACCACTGTCAGAAGATTCCACAACATAATTTTGAAAAACTATTTTAATTTTTTTACTGAGATTGAATGCGGAATTTCTTTTAATTATTCTAGAAAAATCATAATAATTTTGTCTTTGACCACTATCTAAATTATAGTTTGAAGTAACAATTTTGTCTCCAATAGTAATTACACTACAAGTTCCTGTAATCCCAGATTCTTCAAAAGAGACGGATTCACCTGGAACAAAAGTAAAACCATTCAAATAAACGATTTCAATTGAAAGAGTTGATTTTGAAACTGCGATTGCAACTGCATTGCTTTCTGACCCAATAACTCTTTCTCCAATTAAAACATCTGTTGCGACGTTATTTGGTCCAGTTAAAGATGTGGGTACAAAAGAAATTGATGGTAATGAAGGATCATTAGTGTCTAATGACTCAAAAATATCAAGAATTCTAACTACATCAGGAACATTTAATGATATTTCATTATCTTGAATTCTTGTACCATAAACAGTGCTATAAGTTAAACCATCATTTAAAGTTGTAGCTCCAATTCCGGAGGAAATATTACTTGATCTATTAATAACAAGTGTGTTTATCTTATTGAGTTTTTTAATTTTTTCTTTAACTTTACTCTTTTTCAAAGATACGATAAGAGTTGCATTTGATCCAGAAGATTCACTTAAATTTTTAAGTTGTAAATTTTTAAATCCATTTGTAAAAATAAATTTGTCCGAAGTTAAAGGTTCTATTTTTCCATTAGCATATGTTAAAGTATATCTTTCATTATTGAATGGTTCGTAAATAAAGTCAGTCTCTAATGTAGGACCAGTAATTGCGTTTGCACTAAAAGAAGCAATATTATACTGTCTCTTTAAAGAAACATCAGTATTTTCCGTATCAATTGTTTGTATATTTGATTTTGACAATCTTGCAGTGAATGATGGATCTGTAATATTTTGTATTCTTGACGAACGAATTGAAAAATCAGATGTTGTTATTTGTACTGTGGTAGTATCACCATCACAAATTCCAGGCACGGTTGTAACACTAGTCAATCCAAGAGTTCTTCCACTTGCAGAAATTGATGATATTGAGTTAAAAGTGACTGTTGAAAATCCAGGTCTTGTGTAACTTACAACATTTCCTACAGTTGCAACACCTATGAAATTTGTTGTTGTTGACGTTACTGTCGAAATTCCAGTATCTGGATCTTTTGCACTAATTGTAAATGACGGAATGTTTATATTTGACGCAGAGTTGACAATATTTAATGTTGGTGTAATTTCCACATCTAAAGAAATATCTGCATTAAATCCTGCATTATTAGTTGCAGTGTCTCTGTAGGAAAAAACTGAAACAACATCAGATAATTTATAATCTTTGATACTTTTTACTAGATGTCCATAAGTTCCAATTCCACTAACTGCGATTGCTTCATTTTTAGAAAATCTTCCGGTTACATCGTATAAAGTTACTATAGTGGAATTAGATACTGCAGTTTTTACATATCCTCTTGCCCCACTTGTTTTTCCCTCAATAAATGAGGATCCTGGTAGATTGATATTTGTGCTTAATCCAAGAGTAGTATATGTTTGAACATCATAAAGCCTAATTTGATATGTTGTAGTTATACCAGTAGAACTTACAAAATTAAAATCATAAGCTCTTGCTACACCTATTTCACTGCCCGACGCACCAACGCCTATCCCTCTTCTCTGACTTCTTAAACTTAAAAATGCAGTTGTGGCTATGCCAACTGTTGGTTGACCAACAACGTTGTTTACAAAAATAGATGGTCCGGCATTAAATCCAATACCTTCTAACTCAACACGGGATATTGTTCTTGTCTTTTCTATATCAATAAAAGATTGATTATCTTTTGCAACTTCAAATCCTCTTATATAAGCCTTTCCCGGTGAAATTTTATATGTCATCAGATTATCTGATGGTACATTTCCATTTGTTGTTAATTGATTTTGAAAAAACAAACCGTCATTTCCAATTCTATTATTTAACGTATTTTTCATTACAATTGAAAATGGAGCAATGTAATAATCTCCAGATTCATCAAAAGTTCTTCTTGCCAATTCTTCAGCAATAATATTGTATTGAGTTTTATCTACTATTTTTTCTAAAGATCCCGAATTAAGTCTTAATAATTCAATAAAATTTTCATCTTCAAAATTATCAATTTCTTTTTTAGACAAAACTGCTGATATTTTTAATCTATCTGCTCCAGGAGCTGTGTAGTTTGAAGATCCTCTAGAATTATCGTACAAACTATCATCTTGATCTGCAGAAACTATTTCTTCATTTACAAATAAACCAATTCTATAAGTTGGAGTGCTTGAGAATCTATCAAGAACTAAAGTTTGATTAGAAACTCTTATAAAATAACCCCGAATAAAATAAACTCCTTCAGATATAAAAACAGCAGATCCAATGTTAGTTGAATTAGAACTAACAGTTTTAGCAAATTCTTCACCTGAAGGTATAATATTTGATAATCCAAATGTTATATCTGAAAGAGTGACCAAATTTTCACCATCAGAAAATAGATTATCGATAAAGTTACTACCAGAGTTTTCATAATTTATATAAAGAATTATATTATCAGTATCTGTATTTTTTTCAATATTTGCAATGGTTGCCGTAACTCCACTTACAGATCCTCTTATTTGTTTCCCAATCAATTGATCTTGATATAAACTTACTGGCAATCCTAAAAAAGTTGGATCTATTTGTACACTTCTATAACTTAAACTATAAGTAACAGCGCCAGGTATAACTCTAGAACCTTCTTTAAAAAAATGAGTTCCAAATTGTTCAATTTGGTTTTGCAATATTGATTGCAGAGTTGTTAATTCTCTAGCTTGAACGGAATATCCGGGTTTAAAAAGAACTTTATGAAAATCCTTATCTGGATTGAAATCGTCAAAATATGGTGTTCTATTTAAATTAGTTTCTTGTGGCATGAGAATTAAAATTGCAGTATAACTTTAATATCTTCCTTTTGATTGGAAGTTCTGATCACAGATGGTCTATTATCAATATAAAGTATGTCTCCAGAATATTTTTCAACCTCTGGTGCAGCAACACCTTTAATAAAAGTTTGTCCAAGATAATAGGTATTGTTATTTATCTCTGTTGATATGCCTGGATTATCACTAGTTCCAAATGAAGTTTGAATTGCCAAGTTGCTTGATCCACCAACAATTGTAACAGTGCCTCCGGTATCTGGGTCTGCAGTAAAGTTGAATAATTGATATCCATATTTGGGAGTTATTGGATTATTATAAGCATCTCTTTGTGTTGATATTGTAGGATTTTTTTCTTGCCAGTATTTTAAAACCCCAGTTATGTTATCCCATGATGCAACTTTTCCAACAGAAGTTGATCCAACACCTATAGTTTGTGTAATTTCAGAGTCCAAAGTAAAGGTGGTAGAAGTTGTAATACCAGTCAATTTTAATGCATATAATGCACTTGCTTTTTGTTTTGTCAGTATTGTTGTTGAATTATAAAATGTTGGATTTTTGATAATTCCAACTCTAGCAAATTGATTTCCCGTAATAAAATCAGGATCTATACTATCATTTTCAAATCTAGAATAGATTAAAACTCTTGTAGCACCAAGTTCTCTATAAATATCAAATCCATGACCACCTGAAGGTGGAATAATCACTGTAAATTCCGCATCTTTGTCTGTTGATCCATTTACAATCCCAGCAGATTCTAAATCAACCGTTGCATATGTATATCCAGATCCACCATTTGTTATTGATATTGATGAAACTTTTTGGTCAGCACCAACAACAACAGAACAAATCGCACCAACTCCATTCCCTTTAATTGGAACGTTATTGTAAGTATTTGGAGTATAACCTTGCCCCCTATTTGTGATTAAAACAGTTTTTATTTGTTCACTCACTAATGTATTATCTCGTATAGATGCGACATTTGTATTTGATGACCAATTTCTAGGAACCGGCATATATGAAGTAGAATCAAATTTTACTAATTCCGATGGTTTAATTGTAAACAAATATTTCCACACATAACCATCACCACTAACACCAGCAGATCGAGGTTCAAGATCAACAAAAAGAGGTTCATCAATTGATGGTTTTCCAGAAGGATTTTCTGGATTTGTGCCATTATTAATGCAAATATAAACTCTATAATCACTGTTTACAACATAAAAATTTGCATCATACAAATTTGTTCCCCCACTATTTGGAGCTGGATTATTGGCAGAATAATCGTGCCTGTACATATCATAAGTTGTTCCAGATGTCCAAGTTATTTTTCTAATAACTTTTGAAATGTCAGAATCATTTAATTTTTTTAAAGCAATTAAAGTATCCCAAAAATTATTATATTGGTCAAAATTATCTACTGGACTAGGAGTTGATGTGTCCCAATTCGAATCTACCTGTAATGGATTTGGTAATCCTAAAAAGACATAGTAGCTATTTGAACTTGTCGATGCTATTCCAGCAATCAAATTTTCAGAATTTAATATTCTAAATTGGTTTGTGATTATCGCAGACATTTAAGTTTTTTACTTATTTATGATGTATATAGTGATCTCATTGGAGTTGCTCTTATGATCAATGGTGCGGTATTTAATCCTGATATGCCGTTAGTTAAATCAACATTAAAAATTTGTGGAGAAGATCCTCTATCTATATTAGATATTCTTCCCCAACTAAATCTACCAAAAATTTGACTAGTTCCAGTATCAGTTAAATTATTAAAGGAGGATACATTTGCAGTAACTCTCAATATTTCATTAGTATTACCAATTCCAATTGCTGGCGAAACCACGTTTTCAACTTTATATGCTTGGTATACATTATAGACATACGTTGATCCTATACCTAAAATTGTTGAATCATTATTTAAAGATGTTATTCCTCTTCCAATGTTAGATTGTGATATCACAAAATAATATCCAGTTTGAATACCAGACATTGTAACTGCCGACCCAACTTCATTTATATTTCTTAAAACCGAATCTTTTGGAATAAAAAAGTCAAAAGTAATGCCTGTAGATAATCCCGATATATTTGTTGTACCTATTCCAGTAATTATGCCAAAATCACCTTCATATGATACATTTGTTATTGTTTCAGTTGTAAGTGGATCACACTCAATCAAAACTTTTGGGGGATTTGATGTTGTATATCCAGATCCAGGATTTGTAACTGTAACAGAACTAATTGTTCCAATTCCACTAATTGTACAGGTCGCAATCGCAACTGATCCAGAAGAAGGAGTTGAAATTGAAATTGTTGGATTTGTTGTAAACCCAACTCCACCATTACTGATAATAATATTTGAAATTGTTCCGGCTATTGAAACTATTGCAGTAGCAATAGCATTTTGCTTTTCGTTTTGGTTGATAATATTCAAAATTTGCTTTGATGCTGGCAAAATTTCTGGAGTATAATTGAATAAAAGTCTTGTATTTTCGACAAAAATAACTGTACTTCCAACTCCAACAGAACTGATAATGTTTGTGATTGGAAAAATATTACAATTTAACTCTTCTCTACTCTTTGAAATAAGAGTTTCATCCAAATAAAAATCTTCTTTTTGCTTACACCATTCTATAGTTCTATTTACATTTGATAATGAATTAATTCCGGGACCAAAATATGGATTTGTAAATACTGCATCTATAAAAGAAATTTCAGAAACAACTCTAGGTGATTGAGTATAAGTATCTTTAGTAGATCTAAGTCTGTCAACTAAAGTTAATTTATCACCAACTTTTATTGTTGGTTCAACTTCTACTTCATTCACATCTACATCAGATCCTTTAAAGAATAATACTTTTACTTTGTCATCAAACTTTGGCGGTTCATAAAATTCTACTTGAGAACCACCATCGAATTTATAAGATTCTCCAGGAACTTGTAAAATATCATTGATAAAAATAAGTATATTTTGATCCAACTGTAGAGAAGATCCTCTTGCAGAAATAAAGTTTTGCAATTCACCATTTTCTTTGAGTTTAAATGTTCTTTTTGATCCGTCAAATTCACTATCAAAATCATCTAAAACAACAAATTGTCCAGGATACCAAGCACTAAAACTGTCATTGAATACTTCATCAACAGTAATTTGAAACGGCCTATAAGATAAAGATGCATATGTCGGAATTCCTGTTGATCCTCCAATTGGAACAGTTAAAATATCTCCGGTCGAATATCCATATCCACTATTAATAATAGTAAACTCCGTAATACTGTTGCCAAATCCAACTACAATATTTGCGGAGCATTCAGTTCCTACACCAGTATTTGATGAATCATAAATTAATGAAATATTTTCATAGTTTAATGGAGCATCAATTATAATTTCTGGTGGATTTGTGGTGGTATATCCAGAACCTATATTAGTTACTGCGATTGATACAATGTGCCCATTGTTAGCAAGTGCAGTTCCAATTGATATATTTCCTGCGGAAGTTGCTATAGAAACTACGATTGATGTTTGAATTCCGGGCCTATATCCAGATCCACTATTTCCAATCGATATTGATTGAATAGTTCCAGCAATAGAAACGATCGCAGTCCCTCCAGCAGAAACTAACGGTTGGAATCCATATCCTTGCGTTGATCCAACAGAAACAACAATTCCTCCTCTCGGAATACCTGCAGTATTAATATCAAATTTCATTGGTCCGGTTAATCCTGTTGTCGTCAATCCAACTTTATTTCCACTGAAAAGAACACTAGAAATACCAGAACTTCCAATAACTTCATAAGTATAGGTTTGTGCAATTCCTGCTGCAGGATATTTTGGTTTTTGAAATGTATTATTAATGAGAAGAATACCTGCGGAAACAGAACTACTAGAAACAATTCCGGAAATATTTTCTCCCTGAGAAGTTAACTGAAAAACGTCTCTAATGCCATTAAATTGATTTGAAATATCGTCAAATACGTAATTATTATAGTAAGCGGTTACAGAAGATCCAACAGGTTCACTTCTTAAGAAAATTCTTCCTTGAAAACTCGATTCTCTTTCTGAATTATTTGGATCACCTCCATGAGGTGCCTCTATAAAATAAATTACATCATTTACTATATTATAATCTCCAGAATATTTGGTAACTATTGTTCCTAAACTGTGAGATGTGCCAATAGTTCCAAATTGTTCTCTACGACAATAAACTCTATTTGTTCCCCCAATTCCAATATCATATAAAAGTATAAATTCATCATCAATCTTAACTAAATCTCTAGCATAAAATCCTGTAACATCGTCCAAATCAATAAAACTAAATCCATTTGATTCCTCGACATTTGAACTTAATGAAGTAATTCTATTTGTTGGTATAATTGGACTTTGAATTATATTATCAATACATATCAGTGCTTTAGAATTTGACTTATAATTTGATGCAAAAACATGCGATGTTCCAATTCCGACAGAACTTATATTTAAAATCTCAGGTATTTTTTTAAGTGCTTTTTCTGCAGTATCCGTAACTTGAATTAAACTGTCACTTAATTTTACTGCGTAAATGGTAGATGGGAGAAAAGATGTTGTTCCTATACCCGCAATAAAAGTTGATCCAATACCAATTCTAGTATCTAAAGAACTTGAAGAATAATCAATTTTTTCTCCAGTTACAAAAAAGTGATTGGGTATTCTTATAGTGTTTGATTCAATATCAATTACTGATAAAGATGACCCATCAAAAATCTTTTTGAATATTGGTGATGATCTATGAGCAAGACCAAATTCTTTTTTAGTTGAGATTTCTATACCTTCAAAAAATAAAGATTCTGTGTCAGATTCAATAAAAGCACAATTTAAATCAATGTCAGATATTGCGTTAATTTTTGGTATATTTGATAGTGTTTTTTGATATGTTCTAACCTGTACATCGATATTTGGAAGAGGCGTAAATGTTAAGTTGGTATTTGATGTTGATTTTGCAGCACCAATTGTTCCAAGTTGAACATTTGAAGTTACAACTGCATATTCATTAACTGCAGGATTATATTCTGAATCATTGATCAAAATTACTTCCGAAAATTGAATTCTATTGTTAGTTGTGTCATGAACTTGTACATAATAATGAGCACCATCATTCAAACTAGAAGTAAATCCGGCAATTGGTGTTTCAACTGGAGAAGTGGACGATGCGATTGAAACATAATGAGAAGATAATTCTGCCTTATAAAGAACAGTAGATCCGACACCAGTTGAAGAACTTCCTCCCATTAAGATTGAAAAAGCTCTTATATTTACATCCATATTTTCTTTTGGTGTAAATCTAATCAAGACATTTCCACTGGAGGTAGTTACATCTATATCTCCAAGATTTCCATTTTCATAAATTGGGTTAAAATCTCCAGATTTTAACTCGGCAAATATTTGATATGATGCGTCGTTTCCATTATGTGTAATATTTATTTCCCCAAATTGAATTTCATCATTTGAGTTGCTAGCGGAAAAAATAATTTTAGATGATGAGTATGTGTTAGTTGATATTGAAACAAAAGTGTTTGCTATTGGAGTTGGTGAAGATGCAATATTAATTGCCGTACTAGAAAAACTTACAACATTTCCAAGAGAGGTTGATCCAATTGCAGTGCTTCCTGTATTTGCAATATCAACATGAACGTTTGAAATATTATAACTATTGAATTGATATTTTTTGGGATAAAATAAAATTTCACCATTATTACCAGATCTTCTAAATGAAAAATCGCCCAAATCCAAAACAGTTTCATTTCTTCCATACGCCGTTAAATAACCATTTGAATTATCATATATAACATCGACAATTATGATTTCTTTTTCCCCATAGTAACGAGTATCTTTTATTAATAGATAAAATTGTGCAGAATTATATTTTGTTATATCAAATGTTCCTACGACAGTATAGTTAAAAATACTGGGCGTATCATCAAATTGTGAGGATATGTCATCAATTTTTAATACTCTATTTGTTTTAAATTCAGTATAATCAAGTAATTTTAAGTAATCAAAATAAATTTCATTTGAAACTAAAGAATTATTGAATGACTTTGTAAACTCATCTGCAAAAGCAAAATTTTCATAACAATCAAAATCTTTTTCTTGAATAATATCAATTAATAATGAAGTTTCCGAAATAACTTCATTCAAAAACGCATTAGGTTCTGATATTACTTGCAAATCGGAAAATTTCTTGAATCCCGATGTATGAGTAAGCAAATCAACTTTATCATTCCATTTTTCAATAGGAACTTTTGATTTTAAGGAATATGAAAAATTTTGATAATAATCACCATCTTGAAGAACTTGAAGAAAAGTACTAAGTTTTCCAGTATCTTTACTATAGTCTTTTAATTTTTGATTAAAACTATTTACTGTAAAATCGCCATTTGAAGAATAAGCATTTACAATTATTGCTCTATTATCAGTAGCACCCCCACGAATTATTTCTCCAGGTAAAATTTTTCTTGGTGTATAGTTAATTTTTAAAAGTTTAAAAACCGGATTCCAATTAATTACAGTTCCAACTTTTTCATTACCAATATAAATATCTTCTCCTTTATTGTATTTAAATGTGCCAAAAGAAATTGTAGGATTAAATATGGGAAGATATTCTTCTGGAACTATCCTACCAAAAGATTTGGTACCATTATTTAATGAATTTAGTTCAGAAAAAATTCCGGGATTTATACCTTTGTCTAGTTTAAAATTTAAAACGCCGGTAGATCCACCAATTGCACTTGTAACACCCGTTAAAGTAAATAATTCATAATTGTATTCTGAAGAATTATACCCAGATCCTGTAGAAACAATTCCAATACCTTCAATTAAAATTTTTCCACCAACTTTAAAAGGAAATTGTTTAGATGTACTAAATCCTGTAGCAAGGTTTATTGTTACAATTTTAGTGGTTGAATTAAATGATATGTTTGTAATTCCTATACCATTGTTATTATTAACTGCAAGTATTTTTGGTGATCCATATAATGTTTTTGTATTTTCTAAAATACGAACATTACTTACAGTATTTCCACTTAAGTCTGCTTGCAGTTTGACTTCTGGGTTTACTTCTTCAGTCACAGAGTCAATTACGATAAATGATGGGGGAACCGAATAATTTTTGCCACCAGAAAATAAACCAACAGATTCGATGGTGTATAGTTGTTCAATTTGCAACTTTGTTGGAAGTTGTGCAATTGGTTTTAATGTTGGATCCGATGGATATTCAAATCCTGGAGTTTGAACAGTAGACTTTATAATTTTTCCAATATTGTTGCTCTTTGGTGATAATATCGCACCACTACCATTTGCGGACGTTATTGAAGATATTCCTGGAAGAGACTCATATGAAACACCACCAAATAATATTTCGATGTTGGATATTGATCCAATGGAATCAATTTCTTTGGTTTTATACTCAATTAGTGAATTGTTTTCAGTATAAAAAAGTCTCTCAGGATAAGATTCCAAATTGAATGTTAAAGTAGTGCTTCCAATGCCAGTAACTGTGTGTGATCCATTAAATTTGCTATTAACAATATTAACAGTATTAAAATCAAACACATCTTCATCAATAATTATTTCAGATTTTTCTTTAGTCAGATATGTTTTTCCAATAAGAGGAGTTAATTTGTAATAGAGTTTTCGACGAACATTATTACTTACATTGAGAGTAAGTTTAGCATCATTAGTAACCCCGATCGTTCCTATTTTTTTAACTTCAAAATTGTCGGAACTTAAAGATGTTATGAACTTATTTGTAAATAAAGAACTTTCATACAAATCAAAATCAAAAGATTGAACTCTTGTTCCACCATTCAAATCGGATAGTGAAGAATCAGATAAATCAAAATTTACTGTATTTCCATTAAATAATTCTAATGGTGGGTTTACTTCAGATAATTCATGTCCCGATCCTGTGCCAGTTATATTAATATAATTTGGATTTGAAATTGTAGTTTGATAAAAACTATCAACTAATTTGAATGAATCTTTATCGATTCTTACAACATAATAAATTTTATCATTTATTAATCCAGTAGCAGGGTTTGAAGATGTGTAAATTACCTTATTACCAGTTTTATAATTATGATCGGATATTATAATGGCATCTGTCAAAGTATTAATGCCAGAAGACCCAAAAGATTTTGGATTTGCAACTAACCTTCTATTTGCGGAATTATATTTAATAACAATTGAAGTTGTAATTCCCGATAAAACTGTTAGATTAATTTTTGCATTTTTGGATAGTCCATGATTTTGTTTTGTCGTTAAAGTGCAAATAACTTTTTGAATACTAGAAGTTAATTCATTTTCTTGTGTTTTAAAACTATGATAAACTCCAGAACCAACTGCATTAAAATAAAGAACGTTTGCAGTTGATCCAATTCCAACAAATCCGCCGGTTGATCCTATTCCTATAGGAAGTGTTGATATTCCAATTAAATCATCAGAAAATTTGGCAACATAGACCTCAGAATTTTCTGAAAGTTGTCTATTTCCGGAAATATTATCAAAAACCGAAATAGACGTATTTCCTTCGTTTGAGTATATCAATTTTTGTCCAGTAATTAAATTATGATTTGGAAGATAAATTGATTGTAATGGAACAAATTTTTCTTTAGTATTAAATCCATATGGAATATTAATTGTTGTTCCAGATCCAACAGTTCCAATTGCTACAGATGTTTCGGGATTAAAGAAAATTTTTCTTCTGTAAGATGTCGTCAACGTTGTAGATAATCCACTGCTATACGTAAACCGTCTTGGATCTTCAATTGCAGTTGTATAAGCACTATATGCATATCCAGTTGTGCCATCGTGCTCTCTCTTAACTTTTACTCGATTAAAAACTGAGTCTACATCAAGAACTAATAACTTTTCAGTTCCAACACCAGGATTCGTAATTTTTAAAACATCATTTGCTGTTAAATTATCCTCATTAACACTATTGACAAAGTATAAAAATGTTGTTATTCCAGTTATTCCTGTAGTTCCAACACCAACAGATAATGTAAATTTGTTATCTAAAACATCAATACCATAAAATCCGGAAAGATTTGAGAATCTTTCATCTGATATTTTAGATATATTAACTATATCGAGATTTGATAGTGTATGGGGAATTGTTGTTATGCCTTCAATATTACCAATTCGATCTAAAACATTTAAAGATACATTTTCTAAAATATTAACACCAGATTCTAATGAAAGTACTCTTCTTTCTACAACTTCATTAATTTTAGCTATAACACCTCGTCCATTAGTATCTGTGTTGTCGAATACAATAGTATCACCAACTTTATAATTTTTACCAATACTTGTTATTCCAATATTTTCTACAGATCCTTTAGAAGTTGCATCTATTACTGAGAGTTGTTGTGAAATTTTAAATGGTTGAGTTATGAACTCATATTCGCTTTGAACGTTATTCAATTTATATGGATAAGTATTTTTTATATAATTACCTTCTGTTAAATCAAAATTCTCTTGATTTGATGAAGGCAAAAAGTTAAATTGATTTGTCTTTGATTTGTAGGTGTTTCCTATTAAGTATGGAAACACGGGTCTTCTATAATTTAGATATGAGGTATCAAATCCGTCTGACTCTGGATTAATAGTTGCAAAATAAGCATAAACACCTTCTGGATAGTCCGGTGTTTTGCAAAATCTTCCATTATGTTCATCAAGATCTCCAGAGTTCGTAAATGTATAATCTTCTATAAAGAATCCGTCAAAGAATCCCTCAGGTCTATCTGATTGTGGAAGAAGTTGATAACCAGAAACCATTGCTCTAATTTCGCCACCAGTTTCTGTTGAATATCCATATGGACCATATATTGGATTTCCATCATATGCCCAACCAATTATTGGAGAGTGAAATGTCGATAATCGTTCAAAAGTATCAAAAACCAGATCATATTTATTATAATTATTTGATCCATCATTATTTTTTGATGGTAAATTTTCTCTAAGTTTTCTTGGGACAAATAAATTTACATATTGAAGTCCATCTTTAATTCCGGGAATAATTAAACCATCATCTGTGGATTGTGAGAAAAGATTTTTATATTTTTCTACTAAGTTAATTGTCCAATTTTTAATATTTGCTTTAACTCTCGCATTTTTTCCACTTGCACTAATAACAATATCACTCTTATTTGTAGAAAAACCAATTCCACCATTTACAACTTTTATAGATGTAATTTTTCCATCTATAATGGTGGGTGAAAGTTTTGCATATTCTCCACCACCATTAAAAGTGAATGTTGGGCTGGAGTTATAATCTTTTCCAGAATTTAAGACAATAACATCTTTTATGTAATCATCTTCAATAATCGGTTTAAGAACAGCATTAGATCCACTATTCAAAATAATAGATGGTTGCTTATTAAAATTGATAATGTCTGTAGATCCATATCCAGTTCCTCCATTAGTAACTTGAATGGATGTTATTGATCCCCTAAATATTGGATTTACTATTGCTTGATATTTAGATATAGTAGTTCTACTAACTCCAACATTTCCATTTATAGATACTGTAATTGGTGGATAATTAAAGGTATGTGTAGAACTACCTCTTGTTTTAAGTATTGCATACTGATTTGTGAGATAATTTGAATTTGAAACAGTTGTTCCAATTCCAGCCGCGGCTAATCTAAAATTATCATCATCTAATTTAATTACGTAATAGTTAATTGAAGTATCTAATCCTACAATTGGTGTACCTGATGTTGAATATGTTACTATCTCACCAGATTTAAAATCATGATTTGAAATATTAATACTATTATTTGCGGTGTTAATTCCGAGTGAATTTACTGTTCTTAGTTTATTTTCATATCCGGATCCAGAATTAATTACATTAATTGAAGTTAGAATATTTTTTCTTCTTGTTGCTCTTATTCTTTGATTTCCAGTTCCCGGAGACGTAATATTAACCTCATTAACATTTTTAATTGCATCATTTTCATTATTATGTAATTTGATTTTTTGATCGTCAATAACGGACACAAAATAAACTGAGTTATCTTGTAAATATAATTTTGTAGAAACATCTCCAGATGTTGATCCGATTCCAATTTTAGTTCCATTAAATGAGTTATAAATTATGCTTTCGCCGTTGTTAAATTTATGTTCCGTATTAAATCCTATAAAATTTGATGTGGTGCTTATAAATCCACCTAAAGAAGTTGAAACACCAGCCGCATTGAAATAAATATCATGATAAATTTGAGATAATTTTGCTTCTGCTACTGCACCAGATCCATTACCACCACTAATATTGATTGTGGGAACATTTAGATAATCAAATCCATTTTCAATAATTTCAATTGATTTTAAAGAACCTTTGACAGCACATCTTCCAGTTGCTCCAACTCCAGTCGAATCTTCGATATTCACAATTGGAGGATTAATGACATCATAATCTTCTCCACCATCCAAAATATCAATAGATTCTATTGGTCCATGATATACAACTTCCTTTGCTTTATAATTTAATATTTCTACACCATTAACAAGAATTCCCAATCTACCATCAGAGACAGTTTTTTCTTTTATTAAAGACTCTGTTGGTCTATCAAGTTTTCTAACTAATTTTTGAGACGTTAACTGCTTATTAAAATTATCTAATGGTACTAAAGTAAGAATAATTGGTGAGTTGGTAAGATTTGAAAACTCATAGTATAATTCATTAGTAATATTTGAATTACTTAATGCTAATTTTATACTATTAGAGTCAATTCTTTTTACAACATAATTTCTGTTTTCACCAACAATAGAAGTTGAAGAAAAAACATATACCAGATCCCCACTATAAAAATTATGATTTGGAATAGTTAATTGTGTTACGGTTGTAATGCCAGCAATAGTTATATCTTTTTTTCTATTTGTTGCTTCAATTAAATAAGAAGGTAAAGAAGCAGATGTGACCAATACATCACTTTCATTATCATAGACATCTTGAATATCTAATTTAAATCTATTTTCAGTAAGAGAATTGGAAGAAATTTTTAAAGATCTTCTAACAAAGTATTGATTTTGTAAAGTAGAGGAATTTTGATCTAAATCTACAGATGCTTGAAATTTTTTATCTGATATAATTTTTCTTACTTTTCCCAAAACAACATTGTTATTAATTTTATTAACGAACTGGATGTCATCGTTTAGATATAAATTATGATCATCATAAGAAGTAACAACAAAGTATTGACCGTTCCAAACAATAGAATTTACATTAAATTTTGTTGAAGTATTAAACTTCCAAGAATTAAATTTTGAATCATTTTTATCCTTTATAATCCCTAAACTTTCTATTAAAACTGGATCATTGGATTGATAATAATTTTGATCTTCTTCTTTTACGTTTAATTTCTCTAAAACTCCTGTTATTCTAACTTCTATTCTATTTCCCTCAGAATCAAACCCATAGGTTATATAATCTGAACTTATCACATTTTCTCCAACAGTAACTGTGGAAATACCTACACAATTTAAAAATTCACTATTTGTTTTTTGATTATATGTAACTATTACATCATCAACTTGTATTGAACCAGAATTTGCAAATCCAACAGTAGAATCGACAAAAAGTGAAGAAGAAGCAATACTTACAACTTTTGTAATTGGATGAACTTGAAAATTTCCTACGATACTTCCAAAAGTTCTGGAATCTCTATCATATCCAAAATCAACATCTATAGTATAATATGGTGAACTACCTCTAAAGTTAGGTTCAACATCTGAAACAGATCCATATGAACTTCTTATTCCAACCGAAGTAGTTACTTCTTGAAATAAAGTGCCCCCAGAAAGGTCCAAGGGGTCTCCAGTTATTGGACTGACTACAAGTTGCCTTACAAGTCTGTAATCATTTGCAGAGGGTTTTAACAGATAATCTTGCGGCTTAATTGTTTCTACCTCTTCTCCATATAATGATTTGAAGAGGATATTGTTTGCAACTGGTGTTCCTTTTGTAGAATAAAAATCTTTCGATTGAATTAAAAGATTTGGTTGTTTTAGGTTTCCATAAAAGTCTATGTTGTCAAATCCGGGCAAAAATTGCGATTTAATTTGTTTAAAAAACTCTTTTAAAAATAGAGTACTTAAATTTTCTACATTTGATCCTACTTCATGAATATTATTTTCGGTTGTTTCATAACTAACTTGTTTGCCGTAGAAATTATAAGTTGTAATTCCACTAAAACCTCTAATGCATCCATTAAAAGAGGTACTTCCAGTTCCAGTATATGTTATTATTTCATCATTTATTTTTAACAACCCATATCTATCTGGCCAACCAGCAGTACTCTCAACATAAATTATAGAATCTGTATAATCTACAAATTGGGTAGTTACGGTGTTTTTATTTTTAATAATTAAAGAGGTATAAGTGCCAATCTTTAAAAATTGATCAATATTCTTTACAATTGTTATCGGTGATGAAAAATGATCCTGAGATTCATAGTATTGTTTTAAAAATGGGCCAAATAAAGGATATTCCTCTTGCATAAAAAGAGGTATTTGCCCTTCTACAACAGTCTTAGCCGATATTCTTGTTTCTATCATATTATCTACTTATTGGTCCGTTAGAAAAACTAGAGGTTCTTGTATATGAAGACCCAGAGGTATCTGCTCCAGAAGTCATGGTATCTGGTATCATTTCTATTTTGAGTGAATTTGTATCTAATTGCAGAAATAAATCTTGCAATCCAATTACATCATTCGACTCAGGAATTGCATCTATTTGAATAATATTCTCTGGGTTTATGATTTGAGTACTTATTATATTTAATGCGTTTAAAATAATCTCTCCTTTTATATAATCAATTGTTCCAACATTATTTCTTACAATTTGATATTCAGTATTAGATATTTTTCTAAAAATAAAAATTGTCCCTTTGATTCCATCTTGATTCGGATAATCTGAAAGATAAACGTCTCCAGATACACCACTAACTTTAAATGCCGTTGATTTTATGTTAAATGGTGTACGATTACCAGAACTGTCAAATTTTAAGTGAAATTGATTTCCAAAACAAATTTCATAATCCGCAAAAGTATTTAAAAGTGCTCTTAAATCTCTTCTCATCTTAAGAACAGTTATGTTTGATGTAATTGCTGGGTCAACATCATCAATTATTTTCAAAAATTTGCTATATTTAAATTTACTTCCAAATTGATTTAAATCAGAAGATCTTGAAAAAGAAGTAATTGCAGAAATAATTTTTGTTTTTAAATCATCTACTGAAATCGTTAGATTTGAATTATAATAAACCGAAGAGGAAATTTCAACAAACAAATACTTTAAATCTAAGATTTTAGCATTAATTCCAGCTACTGAATATCTTTTTAAATCTTTCTCAATTTTTCTTTTTGTAATATCTGAAATATAATTATAATTTCTTGGTTTAATTGAAATAAAAACGTTTCCGTATTGTGGAGGATTTAATTCCTCACCACCAAATACGGTTACTGCTTCTGTTTCAGGAAATACTTTGGAGACTATAACTTCGTAATCGGATTTTGTTACTGCTCTATTTTGTGCTGCATATGATTTTGGAGCATAATTTCTTATTGAACTTGTCGATTCTATATCATCACCACCTGATGATACTTGAATAGTTGATAAATTAGAAATTCCTAAAGAAATATTATTTCCATTATTATCAAGAATTTTTCCTGCAAATGAAAATAAACCAATACCATTTGCAGTTTTTCCTTTTGATACAATATAAGAAACTGTTATGACATTTTGATTTGACGGTTTTTTTCCAAATATTCCGTCACCAAAAATAAGTTCATAACGTTCATCTTCAATTTCTTGTAGGAGATAAACTTCACTTTCTGATCCAACATTTCCAATATTTTCAACCTGTTTATAAGTTCTCTTTATTGTGTCCGAGGAACTATTTTGAATAAAAACTCTTATTGTAGAAGTATCAATGCCAGAGTTATTTAAAATAAATCTTTGATTATAAAGTGAATTATTAACTACAAATGTTTGTGTGATAAGACTTCCTTCATAAATTTCTACATCATTAAATGATGCGGAAAAATTTGCAACAGGAACGGTAATGTCTTCGGGTATACAAAAAGAATAACTTTCTGCACCAAAAGAATTAGAAACGGCACAAACTCCAGACTTAAGTGTCAAAGTTAATGGTGGAATATTATATGCAGTTGTATCAACAATGAAAGAAATTTTTGCTTTTGAAGAAGATACTGATCTCGGCAAATATCCAATGTTTCGTGCAAGGGCAACTATATTTTCTCTAAGAGTTGCACTTCCAATGAATACTTCATTGGCAATCATATTTGCATTAAAAGAATTCAAATATGTATTGTATGCTAAAATATCAATCAAAGTCGATAAGTTAGATCCCTCATAATCAAAGTCAGTAAAATTTGAATCGGCTCTCAGATAATCTTTAATCGTAGATTTAATCTGATCAAAATCTAAGTTTGAAAAGTTTATCTGTGGCATCTATCGAACCGTTTGAAGTATAAAATTAATTTGTTGAGGCGGAACTGAATTTCCGATGACTTCATAATCAATGAGAACATGATAACCATTTTGTTCAAAATCTGGTGTTACATTTACTGTTCTTAAAAACACCCTCGGTTCAAAATTTTTAATTACATTACGTATTTCGTTCTCAATATCTGTGGTGACACGAACATCAAGTATTTCAAATAAACTTCTATTCACATTTGTACCCAAAAGTGAATTAAATGGTCTTTCACCATTTAGAGTTAGAACCAAATTTCTCAATGATCTATTGATTGCACTTACCCCATTTAAAGGAAGTAAGTCATATGTAATAGGATGAGCCTTAAAAGAAAGGCTAATATCCTTAAAATCACGACTAACGTTCTTTAAAGGCACAATTTTACAGTAATACTGACTTATTTATACCAAAAAGAGTACCTTTTAGATCTTCTTTATTGATTTATTCATGCCAACGTTCAACATAATCATCAAATCCATTTTTTCCCCCACAAGGTTTGGAATATCTGTCATTGGGTGGATCATTTTTTCTTTTTTGTTGTATGTAATCAGTAATCAATCGTGTCGTGCCCCAATTTTCTTTCATAAATTGAGTATTTCGGTCAGGATTTGGGTTCATTGCCATCTGTTTTCTCCTTATTTAAAGTAAAAACAGAACTTTTTACGGGGTTGCTATCCCGAATTTCTTTAATTTCGTACATAAAATCATCTGATGTCTCAATTTTACGACGATTTTCGACGGAATATTCAGTCAAATCAATTTCATACCCCGGATTTTTGGTAATTCTATTGCGAGTCCATGCATCATCATACCATAAAATTTTATTATTTGGATATGCATAGAAGTTTCCATCATTCATTTTGAAAAAATGAGCACATTTATGCTCTGGGGTTTCACTAAAATTAGTATTCAATGTTGATTTTGATTCCCACGACCAATCAAGAGTGAACATATAAATTCCTTCATTCTTTTTTCCCTTATAGTTAATCAGTTCAGCACGTAAGTTAGCCATTCTTGAACGTACTTGAACATCAATATAAGGTGAGAAGCAATCCCACCACATACACTCTTCCAATTCAGGAACTGGTGCGTCGGGTTTCCAACAAAATGCGTGAATGGGTCTACGTGTCCAGTTCACTCCATTCTCTAAAAATGCCTCAAAGAGTGGTACATGCTTCTCTAAGGACGCTACAGAGTGTACATCGCATAAAGTGACCTCTCCATGGCCTTTTTTATGATTATAGAGAAATTCATTGCGGATATAACAAGTAATTGTTGGAAGATTGTGATTTAGATAAGACATTCGAAGATTTTTCTTGCTTTGGTTTTTTGGTTTTCTTCAAGACGAGAAACGACGGAGCCTCCGGTAACTAATTATAAAAAATAAAAAAGCACTTAGAGAACTCCAAGTGCTTGAAAGAATTATTTACCTTGTCCTCGATAAGGTTTTTTTGCTTTGTTTCTGCTGGTTGCAGCATATTTTGTGTTTTTCCCCATACCCTGTCTTGTATTTTTTGGATAAGACTCAAGTTGTACTGAGCCACTCAGAGATTTGCGATTTGCCATAGTTTATCTCAAATAACACGAGTTTTTTCGTGCCCAACACGAATTACAGGATCGCACCAGATTTCATAGCCTTTTGCTTTGGCATCAAGACAGAAAGACACGTCTTCACCACACATATCCTGGACTTCACCAGAATTAAAGACTTGCATTTTTGGAGCAAACCAAGGATACTCAAGACTTTCAAAGACACCTTTTTTGATCAGAACCCAACCAAATCCAGTGTAATCAACTGTAAAGAGTTTCTTACGTTTCTGAATCGTCTCAAGAGTTTCGTGATTCATCACGCCACCATTGTTCTTAAAGTCATCTTCTTCCAACCAGTGAGCAACGGATGTTGTCATACCGTCTTCTGTGCAATACCATCCAGACATAATATCTTTGTCATGAAAGACAAGACGATAAAACTTTTCAGTGTCAAAGACAATATCTGAGTCAATCCAGAGTTGGTAATCATATTCCAGTTTACCATCCCATGGTTTTTGATTTGGTCCTCTCAATACATTTGCACCAAGACATTTGCACCGTGCAAAGTTGACCATAGATGAATAGTCTTGTGAAATTTGAATACTTGCACCTGCCTGCACCAAATCAAAACACAATTGCACAAAATTCTTTAAGAAGACGTAAGAACATCCACGACCAGGAAGACAAAAAACAACTGATTTGCCTTTAATCATTTCCTTTGCTCTTTCAATATTAAACTCGTCTTTATTTTTTTCTTTTGGAGTATTTGCAATAACCGTAAATCCTTTAGCCATAAGTGAATAATTACGTCAGGTTTATTTTATCATGATATTTAGAAGATGTCAATACGACGCTTCAGAATATTGTGGTGGTGATAACTGTAAAATTTCTACATTTTCTAAATTAATCTCCTCATTATTAATTTTATCACAAAGCTCATCAAAAGTGAGGCTATGTGCAATGATATTTTCATTTGAATATATATGATATATTTTTTCTTTTTGCATGATTTTTTTCTCCGGAAATATTTACAGGGAAATATTTTCAATGATCAATTTGTTATTCGCAAAGGAATAGTCAAGTATGTCTCCTTCTTCCCATTCTAAAGTTTCTTGCAATTCACTTGGAATATGAATGTAATATTCTTCTTTTTTTTCATCGTATCGGAACTCTGCTGTATAATCCATATATGAAGTATTTTCTTTATATATTCAGTTTAAAAGTCTAACAAGAATAAATGCGAAGAACAATAGAATAACATTGAAGAACTTTTTGGGGTGCCGAATTAACCAACCAGCTAAAACAACCTTCCAAAAATTCCAATAGGGTGATGCAGCCATTTTTATTTTCCGGAAATTTTTTTAGAGAGTGTGATATTGATCTCGGGTTTTCAAAGTTTTATAGCTTAAAGGGACCCATAAAAATAATATACGCCATCGCCCCCACCGCACATTATAAAGAATTACAAATAAACTGCGATTACCACTATAAAGAATTACGCATACATCACGATTGATTGTTAATTCTTTATATTTAACTAAGTGTAAATTTACATTTAACTAAGTGTAAAGAATTAACGAAGAATTGCAACGGTATAAAGAATTACGCACACACTGCATAATTACAATTAACGAAACACTGCCGATTCACGCATACACGAATAAGTATAACATAAGTGCCCCACGGTGTCAACCACGGAGCACACGGTTAGTTACACTTTAGAACGATACTTCCTCCAGAGTAGGAACACTCTGCCCCAGGATTGGCAGATAGGTGCTATCAGCAACCTCCGAAACATTATCAGCAACGATGACATCCAGAATGGACAGAATCTCGTTGCCAGTGTTACCTTGACGCAGAAGAGAAAGAATCACTGAACGGTTCATAATCACAAAGAAAAGTAAATGAAACTGTTTGTGTGTGAGTGTCTTTATAGGGGCGCATCTCATTCCCAGAGAGTATTGGTGAAACTTAGAGATTATCGTCCCATTCCATACCTAACTGCCACTCTGGACCAGGTGATTCAGGACGCCACATTAGATCACCGACTTCATTCACCCACCACTTTTTGTCTTCGGTGTTATTAACGGTGTTTTGTTCGGTGTTCATGGAATCAGTCATTTTGTGATTAGAAAGTGTAAAGAACTGTGTGCGTCTTAAGTGTGAATCAGAAGTCAAACACGTCAGAATCAGTTCAATCTCATACCAGAAAAGAAAGGAACCGTGTCACCGTTGATGTGAATGAACCACTCAAAGTTCTTCTGAAACACACACTCACCAGGCAAACCATGCTCACGAAGAATCGCATTGAGA
>Ga0172372_10002247_pt1 | contig 29540 bp, 44 predicted proteins | sample LakKiv5m_2_FD_114544 | JGI IMG/M metagenome (GOLD analysis project Ga0172372, IMG submission 114544) | Freshwater microbial communities from Kabuno Bay, South-Kivu, Congo - kab_092012_9.5m | ecosystem: Environmental > Aquatic > Freshwater > Lake | place: Democratic Republic of the Congo...
AAAAGCTTCTTTTTGTTGAAAGGGGTTTTTGAAACCCTCTGGCTTTAGATCTTGTCACAGGAGGGTTCATTTGTTCTTTATTCAAAGCATCTAATTTCTCTTGATCCGATTGATTAGAACGTAAAATATTTTGCTTTTTTAAAAGATAAGCCATGGTCAAAGGCTTTAATTGAATGGCTTTCTGTCCTCCTTGATGATTGTTAAAACCAGATGATTTTTTCGAATAATCATTGTCTTTCAAAAAAGATAGTTTTTCAGTGTCTGTCAAATGATAATGGGGTTTGGGATTTAATTTTGAATAAACCCATTTAATGCCTTGAAAAACAGGCTTTGCAAATAAAATGGCCATTCCAACAATTAACAAAGGTTGCGCAAAAGGAAGAAAAGTTCCCAAAACAATGCAAGTCCCTGCCGTGATTTTCAAACCCGCATTGAAGCGTTTGTCCCATTTGATAGACGCATCAATCGGATTTTTAAGTAAAGAGGCATCTTGATGAAAGACATAAGGCTTCACGGCTTTATAAAGAGCATAAACAGGCCAAACAGGAAGGAGTGTTAAAAAAGCCAATCCCCGTTTTACTCTTTCCTTTGTCTTAAAAGAAGTCATATTGTCTTGCAAAACAGCCTTGTCACTAGAGTTAGGATCGAATCCAGAAGAAGGTTGTAAAGTTTTTAAAAACATCCAAGACCCTGTCATGATGGACCATATCCCCGATCCCAAAAAACAAAGTGAAGACACCCCTAAAGAAATGGCGCCAGCACTTGTTTTGCCTGAGAGCATGAAAAAATTCCCTACTGTGCTTGAAAGTGTGGTGGCATAAGTTTGAACACTTTCGAAAGCGTATTGGCATCGTTTTTTTATTTTCAATTGCTGATTAAGCAATAAAAGAGAATAGGTTTTAAATAGAGAATGATTTCCCTCTTGTCCTTGAGAAGGATTTTCCTCTTGTGTTTGAATTTGAGTGGAAGATGTCAAGTCATTCATAAGCACCTTTCTTTGTTCTATTTTTTTTGCATCGTCCCATACTTTTTTAATGTCCAATCCAACTTTAAATAAAGCCAAAGCAGCAGATACGCCTGCCAAAGATCCTGATAATGCCCCGGGAACAGACTCTGAATCTCCAGACAACTGGTGTTTTGTATGAACAAATGCTGTATCGGTTTGTTGATGAGGATTATCAGAATGAAGACCCGGCACCGTAGACAAAGAACGACCACAAAGACAAAGTTGCATTTGTGAAGACTGAGAAGAAGGGCTTGTCACCTTTTTAGGCCCTTGTGATTTTTTAGAAAAAAAGTGAGAGACACTGTTTAAGTTAAGCGAAGGCAATCTTGAATAAATTGAAGAAAAAGTCATAAATCATCTCCTAAAATAAAAAAATAAGTTAAAAAAACACCTGGAAAAATAAGTCTTTAAAGATAAAAAAGAAGGAATACCCTAAAAAAAGTTAGCGTTTAAACTTTAAAATAGGGTTTGTTTAAAAAAGTGAAGAAAGTGGTGTCAAAAACCCGGCGGGCCCTTATTTAGCAATTGAATCGCTTGTAACAGCGATGGAAACGTAAAATGCTCTTTGGAAAAAAAAAGCCCTAAAAGGAAAAAAACAGGCAAAGAAAAAGAAAAAAGTGTGGGAATAAATGAAGCCGTTACACATTGAACACAATCCTTATCAAAATAAATGTGGGGATGGGGCACTGTATAAATAACCAAAAACCACATAAAAAGCGAAAAAAATAAGGAAAGAAAAATTTTAAAAAATAAATTGAAACGTTTTATCAAGAAAATCCTTTAGGGAAAAATATGAATTGGTAGCGGCGACTGGATTCGAACCAGTGGCACCACGGGTATGAACCGTGTGCTCTAACCAACTGAGCTACGCCGCCAATAAACAAAACCTTGTTAATAAGGTTCTATTAATAAGGTTCTAGATGATAAAGGACCAAGCATAGTCCCGTAAAGAGCATGAGAAAAAGCATGAGAAAAAGCATGAGAAAATATGAGCAAATTCATAGAAGCGTCTAACCCGTCTCAATCAACAGCAAAAACATTTTTAAATCGTTTTTTAAAGGTTTCCAGAGAGAATCTCTTGTCTTAAATGGTCTACAAAATGAACCAACGTGTAAACATTATGAATGGACAATAAGGTTTGAGACAGCAATTCTTTGGCTTTAAACAAATGCCTCAAGTAAGCCCTGGAAAAATGCTGACACGTGTAGCAAGCACAATTCGGGTCTAAAGGCGTCAGGTCAAATTCAAATTCTGCTCTTTTAATATTCACCCGTTTACCTTGAATAAAAACCTGGCCATGTCTGGCCAATCTTGTCGGCAAAACACAATCAAATAAATCAACCCCTTCTTGAATAGCAAATAATAAATTTTCAGGAAGGCCTAATCCCATGACATATTTGGGTTTTAAGTCAGGCAACAACGGTGCCGTAAACCCTATAATCTCTTCTAATTGTTGCCGAGATTCACCGACGCTAACACCACCAATGGCAAAACCTGCAAAAGGATACCCAGACAAATACTCTGCACTTTGTCGTCTAAGTTCAGGATAAGTTCCTCCTTGTACAATACCAAATAGCCATTGAGGAGTTTGAAGGGCTTGCCAATACTGACAAGCGGTTGTCTCCCAAGCATGGGTTTTTTCTAGATCCGCTTGAACTTGCTGAAAAGAGGCGCCATAGCCTGAGCAGATGTCCAAAGGCATCATAATATCGCTACGAAATGCTTTCTGAAGGTCCACCACTTTTTGTGGATTTAAGTCATGATAACTGCCATCCAAATGAGATTTAAATTGAACCCCTTCATCAAAAATACGACATTGATTTGACAAAGAAAAAACTTGAAACCCTCCTGAATCTGTCAAAATAGGATAAGGCCAGTTCATAAACCGGTGTAATCCTTGATGAAGGTCAATACAGGTCGCGCCTGGCCTCAGCATCAAGTGATAGGTATTGGCCAAAATAACTTGGGCCCCTGTTTGTTTAATTTGATCTGGGCTTAATCCTTTTACTGTGGCCTGAGTGCCAACCGGCATAAAAACAGGGGTATGAATAGGGCCATGAGGGGTATGTAAAACACCTGCTCTTGCCTTGCTTTTAGAAGAAGAATGAACGATGTCAAACCGATACACGATTTAATCGCTTAAAAAATTCTTGAAACAAAAGGTGTCGATGGTCATCAATAGACTGTGGAAAAGTTGAATACCCATAAAAACGATACAAGTCATGAATCAAAGGCAATATTGTCATCTTTTCAAGATCCAATGTCTTAATTGCCATCATGTGATGATACACATCGTAGTCATAAGACCCTGGTTTTAAATGGATAGGGAGATCGGCTTTGGCATCAGTGTCGTGTACAAAAGGAGAGACAGAGTGGAGATAGCTTGTCACAAACTGATAAAAAATATGGCGTAAATCACCTTGTGACAAGTCATGTTGAAGCCTTAAAAAATCAATGCTTCCTTCATTGATATACTGCACCATGACCATCATCATAAGGTCTGAATAAGGGTATAAATGACCCTCTTGGGTGTCATAAAAAAAAGCATCTGACAAATACATCCAGTATAAACTTTGGGCTTGAAAAAGGGCTACTGAGGACAAGTTGGCAATATATAACAATGGACCGTGAATACTGCCTTCAGGTTTTGTCCATTCTGGGGCAATTTCGGCCATCGTTTCAAGGCAAGCCAGCATCTCATGAGAGGTACTTAAGGCCAAGGCCGCCGCGAGGCTTGAATCGGCTTGTTTAAAAATATGATATTGAATAATCGCATGTCCCAATTCATGGTGTAACACCACATCTAAAATGCCTTGAATCACCGCTTCTTTTAATGGCAGTAACCCGGTCTTTCGCCATGCACATACCGCCTGGTCTTTAATAAGCGTAGACAATGCAAAAGGATCCAAAAAACGTGATGAATCAATAGGCGATGCTACAGCAGAACCTTGAAGAAGGGACTCCCATTTTTGATGATAGACATAGCAAAACGCATGATGTCGAAGCAAAATATGCTGGTGATTGATAACGGCCGCCATGGACAACACGGTGTTTGGACTTCGCATCCATTCTGTATGAAGATAGGCCACTTGATAATCGGCTTTTTTAAATTGAGAGGCTTCTCCTAAAAAAAAATGCAATTCTTCGCCATAAATACCTGATTGAAAATATAATGAAGAGTCAATCAATTGAAAAAAAAGATTTATTTTTTTAACATCTAAAATCGAAATTTTTTCCCCTAAAACGTCCCATTCAAATTCTTGTATCATTTTTGTCATGTCCTCGCATGAATACGTATGCCAATGCTCAGAATCAAGATACTGATTCAAAAGTTGCTGACCGTAATGCATGTCTTCGGGCTGAAGGGCCTCTGAAAGAGGTTTATTCAAAATAACCCTAAGAAAAGAATCCAAGGCTTCTTGAGAAGAAACGTCCCCAAAACAATCAAAGCGTTGGGCCCTGTAAAGCTGAAAAAAGGCCAATTTTTTTAATTGCTCCCAACAATCATGTTCCAAAAAATCACGGATATTTCGACAATCTGTGTGGCTCCCACCCTGTTTTAAAATCAAATGAGACAGACCTGAAGAGGATTTAGAATGAAAAAAGGCTTGATTTAAAAAAGTTTGACATTCTAAGGTTAACAAGCCATTGGGCAGATAAAATTGCATAAAACCCTCTTTAAAATAAGGTGTAAGTTACACAATATCCACTATTCTGACCATCACCTATTCAAATGCGATTAAATTTCTTTTCAAAAATTCATCAAAAATATAAGCCCGATAATCGCCTTGATAATAAGCAACCGCTTTTTCTCCTGCGCAGCGTGTAAAAATACGGGCCATCACCCTTTTTTGTTCTGACTCAAGAAAAGCCTCTAACTGAGAGCCATTAAATCCAATTTTTTGTTCAAAAAACAACAATTGTCTAAAGTAAGAGAACAAATAAGTTTTAGAACTTAACTCTTTTTTAATCCCGTCTTTTTCCATTAATTTTTGGGTGTTGTCCTGAATAATGGCATAAGGCGTTTTTTTGCCTTCGATATCAAACTCTCGTTTTTCCAAAAACAGTTGCACATTTTCTGCAGATTCTTCCAGTAATTGACATAAAAAAACCGAAAAACTGGCATCCTTTTGCATGGCCAAAGGAGTATGTTCATCGTAGGCCAAATCTGATTCCATCAATTGAAAATCAATATGTTGGTCTATTTGAATGTACCTTAAAATCAGCAAACACAAGACATCTGAATAGGAAAACATGTAGGTGTCTTGGGTGTCATAGAACCAGATATCGGACAAATAGATATAAAACAAACGTTCAGCATTTAAAACATCTTGTTTGGCGACGTCTTTCATATTGACAAAGGTGCCTTTCAGTTTTGAAACCAGGGGCGCAAAATCGGCTAAAATCTCAATTAAAGTCATTAAAATATTGTCCTGAACCAATTTAGAAGCATTTGCAATAGCCACAGCGCGAGAAGACAAAATATCCCCTTCTGTAACAATATGTCCAAGCTCATGATAAACCACATTTTGGGCCGCATGGTTAATAAATGTTGAATGAATGGTTTTCAAAGCGTCCTGATCTTTAACCTGAAATAAAGACAAGGCTTTTCTTTTGATGCCTTCTGAAATATTTTTTGTAGGGTCTGTTTTAATGTAGACAGTGAAATGGTCTGGGATATTCCAAACTTGCATCCATTTTTGGTCAAAAACATAGCGCAAAGATTCCTTTCTAACCATTACTTCTCTATGAAAAGCATTAGAAAAAGCAGCAATAGGATATACCGCGAAAGGGGTTCTAACCCATTCTTTGTCCAATAAATAAACTTGGTGATCACCTATAATTTGAAGGGTCGCATTTGCAAAGAAATACAAATAATGTTGACCATATAAAGACCCGGAAACAAGATGAATAGACCCTAAAAATTGTAATAAGGCATTAACTTCTCTTACATCTTTAATGGTTTTTTTAATACCGAAAAAATCACATGTTAAAGTGTCCATTTCCTGTTTAATTTGCTCAAGGGTTAAATCATTGACATGAAAAGATTCAATTTTATGGTCATATAACGCCCACGCTTTTTTGATGTCTTGGTCTGTCAGTGCGGTATCTGGTGATAATTTAAGTAAATTTCTAAAAACATGGGCATAAACCTGATCTTGATCATAAGGGTTAAAATCTTGGGTTTTAACAAGAATGTGAAATTCTAAAAGGCTCCTTTTTTGAATCAGGGCCTGAATTTGATGATGAATATAGCGCAGTATTTTTTTTAAATCCTGAACAGGATAAGCGTACTGTTTTTGATGACAGTAATTTTGAAAAGTTTTATACCTATTCTGAATAATAGGGTCAAATAACAAGGCTTTCATTTCATCAGAAACCTTGCCATTCTGATTAAAAACAGAAAAAAAATTCATTGAATAATGTCCTTAACCCAAAAAGTTTACATTTTCTTTATACCCTTGTTGGGAAAATACTTAACGTTTCTTAAATGGTTAACTTAAAAAAGCCGTTCACTTAATAAAAAAAACCTAAAAACACAAGTTTAAAAACCAAAACAAAAACAATTCAAGGGTAAAAAAAAAGGCCCTTGAAGGGCCTTTTAAACCAAGTAAGTTAGGCGTTAACTACGCTCTCATAAGCTAGTACGCTCTCATAAGCTGTTCCAATTTGGGACTTAAGACGATTCAAAACGCCTTGTACAGCAGCATCAGTATCACTAGCTGCCGGAGAGTTCAATATTCCTTTAATCTCACGATGTGCTTGAAGAACCTGTTTAGCGCCGGTTTCATCCAAACCCAACTCAGCCAACGCAACAGGTAAAGCAAAAGAGGGTGATGAAATAAGAGCTTTAGCTTTAGCTCCTGCATTGTCTTCTTTTATAGCCTTAACAGCTTTTTGAATATTTTGTACTTGTGGACTTAATGATTGAGTGCTATGCATAATTTATTTCCTTTCAAAATAATTTAAATTATTTTTTAACTTTTAAAGTTGGACAAGGGTAACGTTTTGTCCACTACCTATATTATCGAAAAAATTTCAAAAAAATTTCACTTTTTTTAAAAACCTCCCTTATTAAAAAGGTAAATTAAGGTTAAAAACGGGAAAAAATGAATTTTAAACATTGAATTTGATAAGGTTAAGCAAAGTGTTTTTACCTAACAAGTAGAGTTTAAATCTATTACAAAACCCAAGTTTATGGCAAGACATAAAAAACACTTTATTATCAAATGAATTAAAAGTGTACAATTTTTAAACAAAAATTAAGATTTAAGCTTAATTGATTAACATTTAATACTAAAAATTTGATTCAACCAAAGAAGATCAATATATTTTCTGGCTTATTGTCTGACTTTAAAAAAAATTTAATTGTTCGGTTGGGACATAAACATCCTCAAAAGCTGTTGTAAGAAGGAAAAACCATTATCTAAAACACCATTTAATGAGGTTTTTCTATCAAAAGCATGTCAAAAAACTTAAAAAAGAAGAATTGAAAAGCGCGTTATACATCCCCTCATCATGAAGTTTAAGAATTAAAAATGAAGTTAAGATCCCTTTTAAGGGTGCTGATGCAGTTTGTTTCTCCTTTAAATAAGGCCCTAAGTAAAACCCATCCTATTTTAATAAAAAACACTTCGTCTGAAATAGGGGCACAATCAGGCTCATAAAGCTGAAACTCTTCGTTTAGAAGAGATGAATTGAAGCAATTTAGTCATCAGAGGCTTAAATCAACAGGGTTTCAAAAACGTATAAACCCTTCGTAAAAGGGGGTATTTTAAACCCAAAAAGCAAGCTATTTAGAATAGAAACTTTTGCTTATCAAACAGAGCCTGACAGCTTTAACATCAGGTAAATCAACACCCCTGTCACTGAAATATATAACCAAATTGGGAAAGTCCATTTTGCCAAAGCACGGTGCTTGGCATAGCGGTGGGTTAAAGCAAAGTAAAAAGTTGTTAAAATAAAGGGCAAACCCACAATGGTAAGTAAAATATGAGAAATAAGAGTAAAAAAGTAAACAGGCCTCCACATGCCCTGCCCTATAAAAGAGGTATCACCATGATAATGATGGTAAATCAGATAAGAGACCAGAAAAAAAGCAGAAAAGACCAAAGCGGAAGCCATTGATATTTTGTGATATTTCTCTTGTTTTTTCTTAATAAAGAAGATGCCCAAACATAAAAAAGTAGCACTTAAGAAATTAAGAATACAATTTAAAGGAGATAGAAAAGAAACATTATAAGATGCGGTAGCTGGATTTTTAAAATAGATAAACCAGACCAAGGCTAAAAAAATAAGAAAAGAAATGCTATAAATAAAATAAATTACTTTTTTTTCATCCATCATAGGAAAAAAAGTATATCCCAGCTTGATTGTTTAGACGAGAAAAAATTTCATCTGCTTAAAATGGAGGGTTGTCATGAATAAAGTAATGGTTTTTTTTATTTTTCTTACGTTTCATGTCTTCATAGCAAAACCTGAAAAGATTAACAGTAGCGACCTGTCTTCTCAGAATCACGTTCACCGCGTTAAAAAAGTAAAGCAATCTTATATAAATTTATTTGAACAAGCGGTTGGGGAAAAAGAAACGAATCTACATAATACAGAAATTGAATCGCTAAAAAATCCAAATTGGCAAAAAGCAAATAAAATTGCCATTGAAAAATACATTCAAAAAACTCATCAAAAAATTCATCCTAAAGAAGCCAGTGTATTGGCAGAACTTGTGGTTAAAATCAGTACAAACCATCGCATAGATCCCAAATTTGCAGCCGCACTGATATCAGCGGAATCTGGTTTTAATGCAAAAGCAAAAAACAAATCCGGAGCCAGTGGTTTGGGACAATTAATGCCTGGTACCAGCAGAAGATTGGGGGTAAAAAACCCACTAGATGCCGAAGACAATTTAAAAGGGACTTACAAATATATTCAAAATCTTTCAAATTTTTATGAAAATAATCCTAAAAAATTATCCTTTATCATTGCTGGATATTTAAAAGGGACAAATGCTATTCAAAACGAAAAGAGTATGGTATCCAGGTATACACTTAATTATGTAAGACAAGTATTAGCTATTTATCGTCATCTCTATGAGATGTCAGAACGTGAAAAAGGAGAATCATAATGTTAACACTAGCGCACCCTTGGCACGGAATTGATATTGGTGAAAATGCACCTGATATTTTGAATGCCTTTATTGAGATTGTGCCAACAGACACAGTGAAGTATGAAATAGACAAAGCCTCTGGATTTTTAAAAGTAGACAGACCTCAAAAATACTCCAGCTTATGCCCTGCTTTGTATGGATTTATTCCCAAAACCATTTGTTTAGACAATGTTGCCAAATTTTCAATGGAAAAAACCGGATTAAAAGGAATAGAAGGGGATCAAGACCCTATGGACATTTGTGTTCTCACAGAAAGGCCTATCAATCATGCTGGCATTATTGTCCATGCAAGACCTATAGGTGGCTTTCGGTTATTAGATGGCGGGGAAGCAGACGATAAAATTATTGCCGTCATGCTTAATGATGCCGCTTACGGCAGTTACCAAGATATAGGAGACGTCCCCCATCCTATTTTAGATCGATTAAAACATTATTTTTTAACATACAAGCAAAACCCTAACTTATCCAAAGAGGAAACCCAAGCCTGTACGATTGAAACCATTTATGGATGTGATGAGGCAAAAACAGTGATCAAAATGTCCATGATGGATTATGAAATTTACATGAAAAAACAGAGTTGAAATACCTTAAAAAGCACTAAAAATTAAAGTATTTTTAAGATCAAATTATATAATCTTAAGTTTTAAGATGGTAAAAAAAGGGTAAAAAAACGTCATCATGATTGAACTTTAAACCTAAGTTAGGATTTAAAGAGATTATAAAAAGGAGTATAAATGGATCCTACAATTATTTTCGGATTTATATTGGTTGGGTTTATTTTAATTGAAGCAATTGGAATAGATTCTTTTATTGCACTTTTTCTTAGTCATGAGGCATTAATCGTGATTGGATGTGGGCTTTTAGCGACATCTTTGATTAATTTTCCAGCAGCCCAGTTAAAACACATGGGTGGATGGCTAAAGAAGCTATTTTTTTCAAATAGTCGTAATTATAGACTGGACATGCTCTTGCTCATCAAACTTTCATTCAAAATGAACAGAGAAGGGAGGGCTGCATTAGAAGCTGAAATTTCTCAAATTAAAGACACCTTTTTAAGGTACGCCATGATTCAAGTCATGAATAAAGTTGAACCTGATCAAATTAAATTAATGTTAAAAGAAATGATAGAGCAATCTGAAATGAGACATGAACAAGGCATTCATTATTTTGAGCAAATGGCAAAATATGCACCCGGACTTGCATTGGTTGGAACTTTAATTGGATTAGTAAAGCTGCTTTCAAATTTAGATGATCCAAAATCAATAGGTCCGAATATGGCAATGGCTTTGGTTTGCACATTTTATGGGGTAGCGTCATCAAATCTGATTTTTTTACCCATGTCAGGAAGATTAAAAGTGTCTAGTTACGCAGAGCGTATTCATAAAGAAATTTTAATTGAAGGAATTATTTCAATGGCAAAGGGGGAGTTACCCATTACCATCCGAGAAAAAATTTATTCATTGGTCACAGAAAAAGATCGAAAGTTTTTAAAAGAAAGAGAAACGCGTTAAAACATGGGCAAAAAATTTAAAACTGAAGTAGAAAACTTTTATGTTTCTTTTTCAGACATGATGAGTTTATTGTTTATTTTATTTGTTTATTTATTTTCTGTATCTGAAATCAATCCTGTAAAATATATGGAAACCACGCAATCTATAGAATCTGAAATCAAACAAAATGTAGAAAGTAAAGGTGCAGAAATCATTAAAATTGAAAAAGAAATTTTAATGAAAATGAAGAAACAAATTGATGCAATGATTAAAGAAAAGGGTCTTGGAGACAAAATTACCGTAGAGTACAAAGGTGAAAAGTTAATCGTCAATGTTGGAGATGCTATTTTATTTGAATCTGGAAAGGCAAATTTAAAGCCAGAAGCCTTATCTTTACTAGGAGAGATAGGTTTACTATTTAAAAAAAGTGAAAGCTTAATTTTAGTGGAAGGACATACAGACAATGTCCCTATCTCAACGCCTCAATTTCCATCGAACTGGGAATTATCTTCTGCAAGATCAGCCGCTGTTGTAAGGCTTCTTGAGTCAAAAGGTGTAGACCCCTATAGAATGAGCGTATCAGGACATAATCATTATCAACCTATTGCACCTAATGATTCCGCTGAGAACAAAGCAAGAAATAGAAGAGTAGTGATTACATTAATGGTTAATGTCAATAAAATCATGAAGAAAGAAGCGCACAAAGCGTCAAATACCGCAAAAAATAATTCTCCCAGTAAAAAACAAAAAACAAGTTAATATTTTAAAAATTTAATCAACTATTTTAGTCAACTATAAAATATAGCAATCTATTGCTTTTGACAGTAGTTAGTAAAAATATCCTGTAGACTATTTCTTTATGCAATAACAAAAAAGGATTAGAAAGAACAAAAAGATCATATTCAAGAAATAATCATAAAATATAGAAAAAGTCTTAAAGGCGTAAAAGAAAAATCACATAATACACCAGCATTGGTAGTAACCAAATAAAGTAAAGAAATAAAAGAATAAGATCTAAAATAACCTATACAGACAATTTTTTATAAGGGAAAAAATCACTTTATTGTAAAAAATAATCCTAAAAATCATAGCGGATGAAATTAGAAATTAATTAAATAAGAATGCCATATTTACTGTTAAAAAATTAATACTTTAATTAACTATAGGTAATAGATGAAATATTTAAAATCTCAAATAGAAGGTCTCTTTTTAGTAAAGTTCTCTAAGAATAGTATTTCTAGAAGATATCACACACACGATAAAAAAGTGTTAAAAGGGCTACATAATATCATTCATGAAACTTATTAAAGATAAGGAGATAAGCCACTCAACGCAAGAGTAGACCTCTTGCATAACCTTAATTTTGTAGTTCCCAGTTATAAATCCCTGCGACCAAATTAAACCGTAAGGCAAACCGTTTTCGCCTATTTCTATAGCGATCTGCAATAATTTTAAAGCGTTTTAATCGACCAATCGCGTGTTCATTCGTCACACGCTCACTGGCAATAGCGTGATTATTTTTCTTATCCTCCTTCGATAAAGGATGCTTCTTGCTTTTTTTCTTGGGTAAAAATGTATTCGCACGCAACTTTTGCAGTCCTTGGTATCCCGTATCTGCCAATGCTTTAATCCCAGGATGCAGTCGCAATTTGGATTCCTTAAACACCCTAAAATCATGGCGTTTCCGGTTCGAAAAAGAAGTGCAGATTATTTTTTGGGACTTTTTATCCATCACCACTTGGCTCTTTAGCGTATGCTTTTTCTTCTTTCCCGAATAAAAGTATTTTTGTTTTTTTAGGGCGCTCAATCGGCGTTTCCGTCGCATCGATCAGAACAACTTCGTACGCTACATCGCTTTTTAATAGCGCCTTACGGCCAGGTAAAGCAAAATCAGGGTGTTGAATCAGCGTATCTTCTATCCATCGAATATTACGGTAACAAGCACTTTCCGAGATTTGATACGACTTAGCGACGTGAAAATAAGTACGATATTCTCTAATATATTCAAGGGCCATCAGCAGTCGATCTTCCATCGTTAATAAATTCGGTTTGCCTCCAAGGGCATTTTTCTTTATCTCTGCCTCCTTTAAAATCTCAATCATTTTATTAAAGGTTTGCCTTTTTATACCTGTTAACCGCCGAAAATCGATATCCTTTTCACCTTGTAATGTCTCATATTTCATCGCCAAAACCCCGATTTAGTTAAATTCACCCAGTTTTAACCCTTTATAAGGGTTATGCAAGAAGTCTAATTAAAAGATTAAGTGGCTGACACCTAATAAAGTTCTTTAAGTCATTTTTTGAGATCTTTGAGGAGCTCTTTAGGTGCCCCATCTTAAACCTCCACTCACACTCTTTCAAGAACAGATTGAAATGTTCTCTGGGCACACACTTACGCATATGCTTGCCTGATTCCAGAAGTTCTCTAGGCCATTAATATGGGTATATTTTTCGGCAAAAAGGGTACTGTGGTTGATTCTGAAATGTTTGAATTCAGAGATGTCCAACGCGTTGTAACCACGTCAACAATCGGTGTAAACAATGCTGTCAGGTTCAATCTTTTCGCGGATAATGGGCATGAGTGTATCGGATTTTGCATCAAGAATAATCTGAGACCGTACCTACACGCTTTAAAAGGCCAAAAACAGCAACCTTTCAAGCAGCTCTCCGACCTCGTTTTCCTTTACGTACGCCCCCAAAATAACTTTCGTCGAGTTCGATTTTCCAACAAAATTGCTCGCTCCGATGTCCCTGTTTAATACCAATTTTCTCTCTCAATTTGTGGAAAAATCTGATGGCTGTGTTGCGGTGGATACCGACTAAATCAGCAGCTATACAAGCGGTTGATCCGGCAACAAAATATTTCATCAGCTCTAACTGCTCTGAACCCCTTAATTTGCAATGCTTGACGTACATTCTCACATCCTAACTTTTTAAGTTAGGTGTCAGCCCCAAAATTAATACTTCAAAATTTTTTTCAGAAAGAATAGTCTAAATAAAATAAAAAATTTTAGGAATCAAGCTAAACAAGATATGAGAAAACTAAAAAATATAACAAAAAATAATTTTAAGTTATTTCTTAAAAAAGATTAATATATTGACTTTAATAAAATCAATATAAAAAAAAGAATAATTTAATAGTTATAGGTTAAATTAAAATATTAATCAGGTAAATAATAATATTTTAAATAAAATACTATCTTTTCCTATATTGAAACCCTTTTCTAGCTTTCTTTCTTCCATATTTTTTACGTTCTTTTTCTCTAGGATCTCTTGTTAATAATCCTTCCTCTTTTAAAGACTTTCTAAATTCGGAATTCATATTTAAAATAGCATTTGTAATAGCTAATTGTGCAGCATCAGCTTGACCTACTAATCCTCCACCTAAAGGCGAAATTTTAGCACTATATTTACCTTCTAGCCCCAACTTCTGAAGAGGCTTCAAAACAGTCTGAACCAAAATAGGACTTTTAAAATATGAATTTAAATCTTTATTTTTAACAGAAATAGAACCATTCCCTTTAAAAAGCCAAGCTTTGGCAATAGCAGTTTTTCGTCTACCAGTTCCATAAAAAAAGTCCTTAGGAACTTTAAGAGACAATTTTTTAGATAATTCAGTATTTGAAAGAGCCTTGGAAGAAACTTCTATTTTCTTTTGTTTATCTGAAATATCTTTTTTTAAAGTAGGCTTATGTATTTTTTCTTTTTCTATTTTTTTCGAAAGAGAAGAAGCGATTTTTTTCTTTTTTTCCATTACTATGCTCTCCTATACCTTGAATGTAATATTTTGTGGATCTTGAGCTTGATGGGGGTGAGTTTCACCATTATAAAGTTTAACTTTTGTAATCAACTGCCTACCTAACCTATTGTGAGGAAGCATTCCCTTTAAAGCTGAATAAATAACTTTCCTAGAATCTTTTTTCATTTGATGTTCAAAACTTATACCAGTAATACCACCTGGGTAACCACTATATCTGTAATACATTTTATCTTTAGCTTTATTACCTGTAACAATTAATTTATCTGTATTATATACAATAACAAAATCTTGCATAGGCATAGAAGGAGTAAAATCAACTCGAGATTTTCCCCTTAAAATAAAAGAAACTAGAGAAGATAAGCGACCCAAAGTTTTACCTGTGGCGTCTATAGAATACCATTTTTCTTTAATATTTTTTTTCTTTGCATAGTATGTTTTTTGTTTACTCATCTGAAAATACTCCTTTAATAATTTACCTTAACAAGACAAAGGCCCTTTGCCTGTGCTGAATGATACTTGAAATCAAATTTTTTACCTAGAAAAAAATCGCGAAAAGAAGAAAAAGATTGGCGATTACTAATAACTTCAAAAAAAGAGCCAACTAAGTTTCTAACCATTCTATACAAAAAACTTTCAGCAACAATTTGGATCTCATAATAATACGTTTCACAAGATTGATACAAGCTTTTAATTTGTTTTTTATTAATTGAAAAATGAAAAATTGTACAAAATGTACTTTTTTCATTAGATCCTTTTTTACGAAAATTAACAAAATTGTGATATCCCAAAACTAAATTTGAAAAATCTGAAAAATTTTTTTCATTAGGTAAAAAATTAATGTAAGTAATATAATTTTGCATATAAAAGGGTATGTCTTCACATGGGGTAAATAAATAATAATAAACTCTTGATTTTGCTTTTCTAGAATGAAAAAGAGAATCAACTTTTTGAAAAGAAAGCACCCTAATATTTTTATTTAAAACTGCATTTAAAGAATATTTTGCTTTATACTCTGAAATATCTTTTAAAGATTCAAAATGAACTACTTGACCTTGAGCATGAACACCCGAATCAGTTCTCCCAGCTGCTGAAACTGAAATAACATCATTAAAAATTTTACGAATACCGAGCAACAATTCTGAAGAAATAGTTTTTTGTTCAGATTGAAACTGAAATCCTTTAAAACTTTTACCATTGTACGCAATAATTAATTTATATCTATTCAACAAATTCTAATAAAGAAACAGGTGTAAAATCACCTTTACGAAAATGAAGCTTTATAACCCTAGTATAACCACTATTCTTATCCTTAAACCGAGAAGAAGATTGGGAAAATAATTGAGTAATAATTTCTTCATTCGGTAACATACGTAACGCCTGACGCCTTGAAGATAAAGAATTTTCTTTTGAAAGCGTAATTAATTTTTCAGCCATACGCCTTGCTTCCATAGCACGTTTATGTGTGGTTTTAATTTTGTTATAAGTAAATAAGGAAAGAACAAGAGACCTTAATAAAGCAATTCTTTGATCTGTTGGCTTACTTAATTTTTTAATACCATTTTTATGTCTCATACCTATACCTCCTAATCGATACTATTCATCATACCCTTTAAGGGACATATTAAACTGTTTTAATTTATCATTAATTTCATCTGCACTTTTTTTACCAAAGTTTTTTATTTGTATTAATTCAGACATATCTTTTTGAATAAGCATACCAACTGTATCAATACCAGCTCTTTTTAAGCAATTGGAGGATCTTGCAGATAATTCCAGATCATCTATAGACATCAATAAAACATTCTCAACATTCCCATTATTTTCTTCTTTATGAATAACTTCCTCTTCAGGCTTTTGATTAAGAACTTTAAATATTGAGAATTTCTGAGCTAACAGAGAAGCAGCCTCCTGAACCGCAAATTCAGGATCAATACTACCATTTGTCCAAACATCTAAAATTAAACTATCATAATTTAAAGATTTACCTATCCTTAAAGTATCCACTTGATGATTTACACGAACTATAGGGGAAAATGCAGCATCTAATGATATAAAATTGATAGGCAATTCATCCTGAGAATTTGCTGTTGAAGATTGATATCCATAACCAGATTCAAGAGATATTTCTAAATTTAAAAAGCCTTTATCAATAACTTCTGCAATATGTTGATTAGGATTAATAATAAAAACACCAGAGGGACATTTAATATGTTTGGCAAGAACTTGACCTTTCCCTTTATGTGAAAGAGTAAGCATAACTTTCTCATCTCTGTCTAATTTAAAAACAATATTTTTTAAGTTGAAAACAATATCTAAAACATCCTCAACTACATTTGGTAAAGTAGAAAATTCATGAGAAACACCTTCGATTTTTAAAGCTGTGATAGCAACACCCTTTAAAGAAGATAGCAAAACCCTTCTTAAAGAGTTACCGATAGTATTACCCATTCCTCTAACAAGCGGAGAAACAACAAACCTACACCCCCCATCATGCAACAATTCAGTTTTAACCCAAGGTTTTGGCATTGACACAAAAAATCCTCCTAAAATATATAAAGATTATCCATTAAATTACATTTTTTTTAGCGACTTACTAATGTTTTGAGGAGCTCAACTACTAACTGATCATCTACTAAAACACCTACTTTTTCTCTTGATGGAAAATCATGAACTTTAACGATTTTTAAGTCTTTATCATATTGAAGCCAAGTATAAGCAGTTTGGGAAACTGAGGTTTGAGATAGAAGATCTAAAACTTTCTTTTCGAAAAAACTATCTTTAAATTTAAACTCAATAATGTCTCCAACTTTGACTAAATAAGAAGGAATATCAACCTTCCTTTTATTAACTAATACTTTATTATGCTGAACAAGCTGCCTAGCATGAAATCTTGAATTGGCTAAACCAAACCTATAAAGAACATTATCTAATCTTCTTTCCAAAAAAAGAAGAAGATTAGTACCAGTAACACCTTTTTGCTTTAAAGACTTTTTAAAATATATACGAATTTGTTTATCAGAAACACCATAGTGAAAACAAAGCTTTTGTTTTTCTCTCAATCTTTTACCATATTCAGTTAACTTAGCATTTTTCACTAAGGGCTTATGACCTGGCGGGAAATTTCTTTTATCAATTGCACATTTTGCTGTTAAACATCTAGAACCTTTTAAAAAGAGTTTCTGACCACTTCTTCTACATTTCTTACAACTTGGATTTAAATTTCGTCCCATTTTACAAACCTCCGATATTACTAAACACGCCTTCTTTTCCTAGGTCTACATCCGTTATGAGGAATAGGGGTAACATCCTTTATAGATTCAATATCAAGACCAACAGACTGTAAAGCTCTTATTGCAGTTTCTCGACCTGAGCCAGGCCCTTTCACAAAAACATGTATAACACTCATACCTACCAAATCAACCGCTTTTTTACCTGCTAATTCAGCTGCCAACTGAGCGGCATAAGGGGTCCCTTTTTTAGCACCTTTAAAGCCAGCCATTCCAGTAGAATACCAAGAAACAACGCTACCTTCTAAATCTGTGATTGAAACAATTGTATTATTGAATGTGGACTTAATATGAGCAATTCCAGTTGGAACATGCTTTTTAGTTTTTTTCTTTTTAATTTTCAAAAGTATTTACCTCCAAACTATTTTGTCACTTTTTTCTTATTTGCAATGGCTATTTTTTTACCCCTTTTTGTCCTAGCGTTGGTATGTGTCCTTTGACCACGACAAGGTAATTTTTTTCTATGTCTAGATCCCCTGTAAGAACCCATATCAACTAATCTTTTAATGTTTTGACTTAATTTTCGTCTTAAGTCACCTTCAATTTCATAAGATGAAATCAAAGATCTTAATCTAACAATTTCATCTTCTGATAAATCCTTAACCCTTAAAGAGAAATCAAGCCTAGCATTAGCAAGTATCTTTTCAGAAATTTTTGGACCTATACCATATATATAAGTTAAAGCAATTAAAACCCTTTTATTTTGAGGTAAATCAACCCCACTAATTCTAGCCACGCATTAAGCTCCTTTCCTCAACCTTGTCTTTGCTTATGTTTAGGATTTTTAATACAAAAAACCCTAAGAACACCATTTCTGCGAACAAGCTTACATTTTTCACATATTTTTTTAACAGAAGCTCTTACTTTCATAATTAAACAATCCTTTTCATTTTATTCTATAAATAATTCTTCCTCTAGTTAAATCATAAGGGGATAATTCTACTTTAACTCCATCTCCGAGCAAAATTCTAATGTAATGTTTACGAATTTTACCAGAAATATGAGCTAAAATTTCCTGACCAGTCTCTAACTTTACTCTAAATTGAGCATTAGGAAGAGATTCAATAATAACACCTGATACCTCTATAACATCTTTATTTTTTACCATCAAATATCCTTAAATCCTCTTAAAAAATTAAAATTTCTTAAAAGAATAAAAATTGTATATAAAAAAAAAGAATCAATCAAGGAGTTTCTTTTTAACATGTAAAGTTTTTAACAGGCTTGTTTTTATTTGAAAAAAAACCATATCTTCTGATTGGTTTGCATCTATTTTAACTAAAATTTTTGAATAAAAATCTAAAATAGGCATAATAGTATCTAAATAAACAGAATATCTGCTTCTAATTATATTGTCATTATCATCAGATCTCACTTCTAAACGAGAATGACAGTAATCACATTTATTCTTAATTTTTGGTTTATTAATTTTCAAACTAAAAGTAGACTTACAATTCGTACATAATAATCTATTTAATAATCTTTCTTCTACTCTATCTAGAGATAAATCTAAAAAAAAGACATTAAAAAAAGAAGGTGAAGAAGATATAGAAATGTCCCTTAAATACTGAGCTTGAAATAAATTTCTTGGAAATCCATCCAAAACAACACCTTTATTTGATCTGAACAAAGGAGTTAAATAAAAATCTACTAACTTTGTAATAATATTATCTGGAACTAATTTACCTAAATCCATATAAGATTTACATAATACTCCTATGTTAGATTTAGAATCGACCTGCTCTCTAATTAAATCACCGAGCACAAATTTCTCTAATTTGAAATAAGAAGATATCTTTTTAGACTGAGTGCCTTTCCCAGAACCAGGTGCACCAAGAAGTATAACCTTAAAACCTGAAGTATTGACTATCATTACTTTAAAAACCCATCATATTTTTTAGATATAATGTAAACATCAATTTGCCTCATTAAATCTAAAGCAACCCCAACCATGATTAAAAAAGCTGTACCACCTAACCCCATAAAGGTTTGAACCTTTGTAAAATTGGCAGCTAAAACTGGAACAATAGCTACAAAAGAAAGGAAAAAAGCCCCCATAAAAGTAAGCTTAGTAACAATATTTTCAAAATAAGAAATTGTATTTTGACCAGGTCGAACACCAGGAACAAAGCCACCTTGTTTTTTGATATTATCTGATAAGTCGGAAGGATTGAATGTAACAGCAGTATAAAAATAAGCAAAAAAGAAAATAAGTAAACAAAAAAATAAATTATAAATAAAACTATTATAATGGTAAAAAGTTAAGAAAAAAGATTGAACAGAATTTGAAAAAAAGTACTGAAAAATAATTAATGGAAATTGCAATAAAGCAGAAGAAAATATAACAGGCATAACGCCTCCTTGGATTAATTTGAAAGGTATAAAATTATTAGGAATAGAATAAACTCTATCAGAGATTATCTTTCTTGCATAGTTTATAGAAACTTTTCTTTCAGCCTCTTGAACTTGAACAATGAGAAAAATAATAATTAGAAAAACAAAGAGGAGAAATAAGACAGAAAATAAGGAAAACCCTGTTTTTATTAAAATAAATGTATTTTTGAAATAAAAAGGCATCTGAGAAACTATACCTATAAAAATAAGCAAGGAAGAACCATTCCCAATGCCATAAACTGTTATAAGCTCACCTAACCACATAATAAAAATTGCACCTGAAACTAAAACAACAACAGAATAAAAAAGAAATGTTAAAAAAGAGATTTCAGTGTTTATAAAATTTCTAAAATTAAGAATTAAAACGATTGATTGAATAAGAGCAATAAAAACTGTTAGATACCTAGTATACTGAGAAAGTAGCTTCCTCCCAGTTTCCCCCTCTTCTGAAGCCTCTTTTAACTTTGGGAAAATAATTGTTAAAAGTTGAACAATAATAGATGCATTAATATATGGAATAATACCTAAAGAGAAAATTGAAAGCTTACTTAAATTCCCCCCAGAAAACAAATCAAAAAAACCTAAAGCTTGGTTATTTGAAAAAAACTTTTCCAATTCATTTAAATTAACACCAAATAAAGGGATATGTGAACCGAATCGATAAATAACAATAAAAAAAAGAGTAAAAAAAAGCTTTTGTCTTAAATCTGAATATTTAAATAAATAAAGAAAATTATTTAACATTTAGATTAAAGATTTATTTTTTTTCTAGATTGATTAGAAATAAATGGTAAATCTATTGAAACTTTCTTTGTTAAAGAACCCTTTCCCAATATCTTAGGAATTTGTTTTTTATTGATAATACCTTTTTCAAACAGAGTGTGAAAAGAAACTACTTCACCATCTAAATAAAGCCTATCCAATAAATCTAAATTAACAGGAGTCAGTTTTTTTTTAGAGAGCAAATTATTTCCCTGACCTCTTTTTTTTGGAACTCTTCTATATAAAGGAGTTTGACCACCTTCAAAACCGGCTCTGCGAGAGTAACCAGATCTACTTTTCTGACCCTTATGACCTCTACCGGCTTGAGTCCCATAACCAGAGGCGTTTCCCCTACCTTTTCTTACTTTTTTTTTTACCGAATTTTTTTTAAATTTAATTTTTAACGAAATTGACATTTTTAAATCTCCTAAAAAAATCTATTAAATAGAAAAAAAATTATAAAAAAGAAACGGATAATTTTCTTTCACGTATATTCTCTTGTAAATCTAAATTCATGCAGTTCACTAGACCGTTAAAAGCAGCTCTTGTAACATTAATAGCGTTCCTTGAACCCTGACATTTAGAAACAACATTTTTAACACCTAAAGCTTCTAGTAAAACACGTACAGCTCCACCAGCAATTACACCTGTGCCTTGCTTAGCAGGTCTCAAAACAACAGTAGAAGCGCCATATTTTGAAAAAACTACATGAGGTAAAGTGCCATTTACTAAACTTACGTTTGTTAAATTTTTCTTAGCTTTTTCTATGGCTTTTTTAATTGCAGATGGAACTTCTTTTGCCTTTCCACATGAAAAACCAACATTACCTTTTTGATCTCCAACAATTACAAAAACTCTAAAAGCTAATCTTTTACCACCCTTTACTACTTTTGTAACTCTATCTATTCTTACTACTTTTTCAATATATTCTGAAATCTCAACTGTCTTAAAATAATCTTTTTCTTTCATATTTAAATATCCTAGGTTAAAATTTAAAACCAAATTCCCTTAAAGAATCAACTAATTTTTTAATACGTCCTTTAAAGGGGAATTTATTTCTATCAAAATAAAAATCTGTGATATTTTTTTGTTTTAAAACATCAGACAAATTTTCAGCAAGGAGTTCCGCCGATTTCATATTATTCAATTTTAACCCAAGGGATTTTGTGGAAGAAGACGCTAAAGTAACATTTTTATTATCATCTATAACTTGAACATATAATCCTGTATTACTCCTAAATACAGTCATACGAAACTTATTTTTATTTCTATATAATTTTTTCTTACTAGCAATTTTTTTAATTTTTGTCATATAATAATCACCTTAAATACTAAATTACTTTTTCACACTTTTACCAGGTTTTTTCTTTCTAGGATCACCCAAAAAATGCAAACCTTTTGCTTTATAGGAATCTTTCCTTCTTAAAAGTTTTATTTGAGATGAAACTCTACCAACTAACTCTTTATCTATCCCTTTAACCTTTAATTTAGTTTGACTCTCAACCTCAAAAGATATACCTTGAGGACAATTAAAAATTACAGGATGAGAATACCCTAAAGAAAAATGAAGTGTATCTCCATTAAGTTGAACTCGATAACCAATTCCCTCAAGCTCTATCTCTTTTACAAAGCCTGTACTTACACCCAAAACTGCATTATTGAGCAAAGAACGAAACAAACCAAATTTTGAAAGCTCTAACTTAGATGAAGAAAATTGACTATTTAAAGTCAAAATAATTTCATTATTAACCTTATCTAATGATAAAAAATTAAAGATAGGTAGAAAAACAAAGCCCAAAGGACCAGTAATTTTTAGGTTATTTTCTCCAATAAGTTCTATTTTAACAGATTCGGGAAGTACAACTGGCTTTTTTCCAACTCTAGACATTAGTAAACCTCTCCTATAAGCTCTCCTCCTAATTTAAAAAGCCTAGCTTCTTTTCCAGACATTAAACCTTTTGAAGTGCTTATAATCGATTCTCCAAAACCATTTAAAACTTTAGGAATTTTTGACTTTTTAACATAAATTCTTCTACTTGATTTACTAATTCTAAATATAGATCTAATAACAGAATTGCCTTGAAAATATTTTAAAGAAATATTAATAACAAATTTGTTATTACCTACATCTTTTTTTTCATAAGATGAGATAAAACCAGAATTATGTAAAATATTAGCTATTGAATATTTTACCTTAGAATAAGGAAGAGATACAGATTCCTTATTCTCTTTTAAGGCATTTCTTATCCTTGTAAACATATCAGATATTGGGTCTAAAATCATATAATTATTCCTTTACCAAGAAGACTTTCTTACACCAGGTAAATTTGCTGAAGAAGCTAAGGTTCTAAAACAAATTCTACATATACCAAAAAAACGCATAAAACCTCTAGGTCTACCACATATAGAACATCTATTTCTATACTGAACAGTACCTTTCTTATCTTTGTTTTTATTAATCATTGACTTTTTAGCCATAAAATAATCCTTATTTAATATTTTAAAATTTAATCAATTTTGTCTAAAAGGCATTCCTAACTTTGATAATAAATCATACGCTTCTTTATCTGTCTTAGCAGTAGTAACAAAAGTAATATCAAACCCCCTAACCTTATCAGAAGATTCTAACTTTATTTCAGGAAAAATACTATCCTCCTTTAAACCTAAAGTATAATTACCTCGGCCATCAAAAGAGTTACTTGGAACTCCTCTAAAATCCCTTATCTTAGGAAGAGAAATATTGAGCAATTTAACTAAGAAATCATACATTTTTAATGATCTAAGAGTGACTTTACAGCCTATGGGTTGATCTTTTCTAACTTTAAAATTTGAAATTGATTTTTTTGATTTAGTAATTAAAGGCTTTTGACCAGAAACTTTTAAAATTTGATTATAAGTTAAATCAACCAACTTAGCATCCGTAGTAGCTTCTCCAATACCTCTATTGATAACAATTTTTTGTAATCGAGGAACGGCCATAACATTTAATTTTTTATTTTTTTGAATAAAAAATGGCACAACTTCTTCGTTATATTTAGCCAGTAAGAAATTTTTATATTTTTTTTCCATAAAGTATCCTTAAGTTATATTAAAAGTTTAAATTTTCTTTAAAGAATTTTTTCTTTTAGAAATCTTGAATTGCCTTTTCTTTTCAGAATTTACGGAATCAAAATATACTTTACAAGTATTATTATCTTTTTCAGAAAAAAACATAACCTTTGAAGAATCGATAAGTGCGTTTTTAGAAGAGAAAGAACCTGATGATTGAAAAGTTTTTTTTGTAGCTCTTTTAACTAAATTTATTCCTTCAACCTTAAAATAAACTTTAGATTTTTTTTGGAATATGCTTAAAATCTTGCCTGATTTTTTTTTATCACGACCAGAAATAATAGTAACAAAATCTGAAACCTTAAGTTTTGTTTTTTTTCTCATATGCAATTCACCTTATTTAATTTAAACAACTTCTTCAGAAAGAGATATAATTTTCATGAAATCATTTTCTCTTAATTCTCTAGGTATAGGACCAAAAATTCTTGTTCCTTTTGGATTTTTTTGTTTATCGACTATAACAGCAGCATTAAAAGAGAAAGATAGAGTCTCACCATTATTTCGCCTAATGTCGGATACAGTCCTAACAACGACAGCAGTAACAACATCCCCTTTTTTTACCTGTGAACTAGGTATCGCTTTTTTAACAGAACAAATTATGAGATCACCAACAGAAGCATATCGTTTATTAGACCCACCTAAAACTCTTATACAAAGCAACTCTTTTGCACCTGAATTGTCCGCTACTTCTAACCTAGTTTCATTCTGAATCATTCATTACTCCTCATCATTACTAGACTCAAAAGAAGAGGATCGGCTAAAAACCTTCCAACTTTTATTTTTACTCTTAGGTCTAATAGGAAAAATAAATATAGATTGGCCTAACTTAGAAGAGTTATATTCGTCATGAACCATTATTCTTTTTATTTTTTTAATAACTTTTTGATATTTAGAGTGAACAAAAAGAGATGGGAGCTCTGCTAGAATAGTTTTACTACCAGATTTTCTAATAACTTTTGCTTGTAATAATTTAAATTTTTTACCAATCACATTAAAACTCCTTTAAACTGTTAAATCTCTTTTAATAAATTTTGTTTTTACAGGAAGCTTATGAGAAGCAAGTCTTAAGGCTTCTTCAGCAAGAACAAGATCAACACCACCGATTTCAAATAAAACTGTACCTGGTTTAACAGGGCTAACCCAAAACTCTGGGCTACCCTTTCCTTTTCCCATACGAGTTTCTGCAGGCAATTTCGTCATACTCTTATCAGGAAAAATTCTAATCCAAACTTTTCCACCACGTTTTATATGCCTTGTTAAAGCCCTTCTTGCAGACTCTATCTGTCGTTCAGTAATATAACTAGCAGAAAGGGATTGTATAGCATAATCACCGAAAACTAAAGTATTATTTGAAGTAGCTTTACCTCTATTCCTGCCACGCTGATACTTTCTATACTTTGTCTTTTTAGGTATTAACATTATTAACTTCCTTATCTTTAATAGGTACAGAATAGCCTTTATACAACCAAACTTTTACACCAATCTTACCATAAGTTGTTAAAGCTTCAGAAAAAGAATAATCAATATTTGCCTTAAGTGTGTGCAAAGGTACTTTGCCATCCATATACCACTCTGTTCTAGCAATTTCTAAACCTCCTAGACGACCAGAACAAGAAACCTTAACGCCTTGCATTCCTGCATTAAAAGCCTTTTGCATCAAAAGCTTCATAGCTCTTCTAAAAGGAATTCTTTTTTCGATCTGAGAACATAACCACAAAGACAATAATCTAGCACTTTGATCTGGATATTTCTCTTCTAAAAAGTTAATAGAAGGATAAACACCTATTTTTTTCTTAATAAGATCTTTAAAAAAAGACAAATCATTATTTTTTTTAGACAAAAGACCCGAAGGTTTAGAAACTTTAATATTAAGCTCTAAAGAATCAGCTTTTCTATTAATTTGTATACTAGAAATACCATTTTTTTCAAACTCTTGAATGATTAAACCTCTCAATAAGAAATCTTGATAAACAAATTTTGAATACTCAGAAGAAGAAGAAAACCAACGAGCATTCCAAGAATCTTCATTAATACCTAACCTTAATAAAAGAGGGTTTACTTTATTACCCATAATTAACCTCCTTTCACCAATAATTCTACAAAAATATGAGAGAAAGGTTTTATAATTTTTGATCCTCTACCTCTAGCCCTAGCATGAAATCGCTTTAACCTGGGACCTTCATTAACTAAAAATCGATTAATGATTAAATTTTCTTGTGATATGTTGAAATTATGAATAGCATTGGCTATAGCAGAATCCAAACATTTTAAAAGTAATTTTGATGAATTTAAAGGAATAGATTTTAAATAATTTCTAAAAAGAAAAACATTTTTTCTATGTAAAAATAAACCTTTTAAAATTCTTCTTAGTTTTGAGGGTGAAATTCTAAGGTACTTTGATTCAGATTTAATAATAAGATTTTTATCTTTTTTTTCGGACATAACACACCTTAATCATATATATTATTACTTAGGAGCTACAGCTGAAGAAGATTTAGCATGAGATCGAAAAGTTCTAGTTTGAGAGAACTCACCTAATTTAAGACCAACCATATCTTCCTCAATATAAACTGATATATGCTTTTTACCATTATAAACCGCTAAAGTAAAGCCTATCATTTCAGGGATAATAGTCGAACGACGAGACCATGTTTTAATTACTTTTTTATCGCCTTTATTAATTTTTTCTTCTAAATGAAAATCAATAAACGGACCTTTTTTTAAAGAGCGAGCCACTATTTCCTCCTATTTTTTTTCTCTATAATAAATTTTGAAGAAACCTTTTTTATATTTCTAGTTTTATAACCTAAAGTAGGTTTACCCCAGGGAGTTTTTGGAGAGGATTTACCGACAGGAGCACGACCTTCCCCACCACCATGAGGATGATCACAAGCATTCATAACAGATCCCCTTACTGTAGGTCTTCGACCAATCCAAATATTAGCCCCAGCTTTTCCTTTAATTTTATTTCTATGGTTTAGATTGCTAACCTGCCCTATTGTAGCTTTGCAAGATTCATGAAAAAGACGCATTTCTCCAGATGGCAACCTAAGAGTAACATATGGGGAGGATTTACCCATAACAACAGCATATGTACCTGCTGCTCTGGCAATCTTAAAACCTTTAGCAATGTTTAGTTCTATATTATGAACAAAAGAACCATCTGGAATATTCTTTAAAGGTAAGACATTTCCAATTTTGATATCTACATCACTACCTGAAAAAACTTTTGAGCCGATCTTTAAATTTTCTGGGGTTAAAATGTATGATTTATTACCGTTCTTATATATTACTAGGGAAATAAATGAAGAGCGATAGGGGTCATACTCTATAGTAGAAATTGTACCTTCTAAATTCGTAGATTGACGCATAAAATCAATTGATCGATATAAAGTTTTTCTTTTAGAAGCTCTATGCCTCACAGTGATTTTACCCTGATTATTACGACCAGGAGATTTCTTTATAGTTTTCAATAAAGATTTTTGAGGGGAAGATGAAGATAAAAATGAATAATCAACAGTTTGCTTATGTCTCAATGACTTAGTAATAGGTTTATATTTTTTTAAACTCATAATAGAACCTCGTTGTTAGGAAAGGAAAAACCATCCTCCAAAGTTAAATATACTTTCTTAAAAGAAAAAGATTTAAAACGAGAACCTCTCTTCTTAAATTTTTTTGAATTTAAAATATTAATTTTCTTAATCTTAACAGAATATTTTTGAGTTATTTTTTTAAGAATTTCTATTTTATTTAAATTTTCTAATAGGTAAAAGGAATAAGTATTATTTTTCAAAAATAAAGATGAAGATTTTTCTGTATGGATATTTTCTATAATTATCTTTTTTTTCATATTAAGTACCTTTTTTGACAAATTTCAAAAGAATCATCTATAAAATAAATGTTATCAGCTGTTAAAAAATCCATAACAAAAATTTTATTAACAGAATTAAATTTAAAGTCTTGTAAATTTTTAAAAGGGAATGTTTCAAGGGAGTTTAGGTTTGAAAAAATAAATAAAGAATTTTGAAGATTATATTTTTTTTCTCTTAAAAAAGAAAGCGTATCTGTATCTGATAAAATTAATTTAAATATTTTAGATTGAAAATTAAGAAACAAATCCTTATAAACATTTGCAAAAAACTTTTTATTTAAAGACCTTTTGATAAGCCTTGGTTGGGGACCAAAAACAACCGCACCACCACGTCTAAGAGGCGTTCTATTTGTACCACGTCTAGCACTTCCTGTGCCTTTTTGCTTATAAGGCTTTCTACCTCCCCCAGAAACAGTAGAACGATTTTTAAAAGAAGCTTTAATTTCTCGATTATTTTTAACCTGATATTGATGTAAAAGATACAAATTATGATAAAAAACATCTTCAGATTTTAAAGAAATTTTAGAGCCGATTAAATTAGAAATAATTTCCATTAAAAAATCCTTTCAATTTTTGGTCAAAAAAACTATTCCAGTTTTCCCAGGAATAGATCCTTTAAGAAAAACTAAGGAATTATCTAAATCTAAAAAAACCAGCTGTAAATTTTTTATACAAACATTTTTGTCACCTAAATGTCCTGGCATCTTTTTCCCTTTAACTACATTAGAAGGAGTAGTTCCTGCTCCAATAGAACCAGGCAATCTATGATTTTTAGAGCCATGAGACATTGGACCTCTATTAAAATTATGCCTTTTTATAGTTCCAGAAAATCCTTTGCCAATACTCTTCGAGCGAACATCTATTTTTTCAGAAATAGAAAAAGGGAATAATAGTTCGGTTCCCTCATTGAGGGAAGTAAAAGAAGAGAAAATCTTAAATTCCTTAATCAAACCAAAAGGAGTTTGATTTATTTTCTTGTAATATCCTTGTAAACATTTTGATATAGATTTTTTTTGAGTACCATAACCAATCAAAACAGAATCATATCCAAATGATTCTTTTTTCTTTATAGAAAGAACAAAATTTTTTTGAAATTTTAAAATTGTAACTGGAACAACTTCACCTTCTTCAGAGATGAAAGTAGACATTCCTAATTTTTCAGCTATAAAAAATTTATCCATAGTAGCAAAATCCTTATAATTTAATTTCAACATTAACACCTGCTGGAAGATCTAACTGCATCAAAGCATCAACAGTAGTTGCAGGAGGGTCAACTATATCAATTAACCTCTTATATATTCTTATCTCATAGTGTTCTCCTCCACGTTTATCAATATGAGGAGATTTAAGAATACACCATACTTTTTTCTGAACAGGCAAAGGTATGGGGCCTATAACTTTAGCTCCAGATCTTTGGGCAGTATCTACAATTTTTTCTGCAGAGAAATCTAAAATTCTATAATCAAAGGCTTTTAATTTTATTCTAATTTTTTGTTCAATAACTTTTAATGTATCTTTTTCTTTTTTAGAAGACATGAAATATCATCCCTATATTATAATTTTTGTTACAACACCCGCACCAATGGTACGACCGCCTTCACGAATTGCAAATCGTAACCCTTCTTCACAAGCCACAGGGATAATCAAATTAACCTCTAGCGTGGTATTGTCTCCAGGCATAATCATTTCTACGCC
>Ga0172372_10002249_pt1 | contig 29529 bp, 32 predicted proteins | sample LakKiv5m_2_FD_114544 | JGI IMG/M metagenome (GOLD analysis project Ga0172372, IMG submission 114544) | Freshwater microbial communities from Kabuno Bay, South-Kivu, Congo - kab_092012_9.5m | ecosystem: Environmental > Aquatic > Freshwater > Lake | place: Democratic Republic of the Congo...
AGGATAGTTTTTAGTGTAAGATCCACCACCCCAATTTTTAAGCTCTGTCATATCTACTATACGATTTAAATATAAAGACACAGTAACTGAAGTATTTCCTCCTAATAGGTTTGCAGGATCTTTGCTATTTAACATCCAGTCAATTGAGGTATTAGTTGTAGTGCCGTACTCTATGGCGGTGGGATTATAAGTAAATTTAAATCCCCAAATAGGTTGCTTACCCGTTTTATCTTTTTTATTAAGAGCTTTTGCGCCATCAGTAGATTGATATATTTTTCCTAGACGATTGTTTCTATTAGACAATGCTTCTTGTACATCTACAACAGAAGTAATAATTCGACCATTGCTATTTAATTGCTCTCTAGTTCGTTCTCCATGAGCAACACTTCTAGTGACATAGTGATTAGGTGGGTTATATCTAACCTTATCTAGATTGGGTGGTGGAAGCACAGCGGTGTCTGGGACATCTGGGTCGTCATTAGAAAAACACTCTTGCGCTTTTAACCTAATTACTTGTTTTCTACCAACTTCATAGTGATTGATTTTGTCTGGATTAGGTCCGCCATCTTTTCCAATATACTTTTGACTAACAAATGATCCATCTAACGCGTATGTTTTTACATAAACGTGTCTGCCATCTGACTTATCTTTAAGAACTAGCGCTACCCATCTGTTAGGTTTTGCACAGGTGTCACGAGTAATAAGATCTTGTAGACTACCAACAGCAGCCTCATCTTTTATGTTTTGAGGTACTTGTGAAGCAACATTGCCTTGAGTAAAAGTAATTGTTTTTGGTAAGCCAGGTATTCCAGTTGCAGGAAAAATTTCTTTAGACACTGAACTATTATTTTCATCACTGTTGGGCTTTAATGTAACTAAAAATTTGGGGGTAAAAGTAAACCCAGATGTTTTTCCGTGAAATCCTACGATAAATAAGTTTTTATCTGAAAATAATAAATTTCCTTCGTTCGTGGTAACAATTGTGCCGATAGTTACGGCATTAGCAACAGAATCTCTATAACTTTGTGGTATTGTTACTGAAACATTATTGTCATTTAATATTTGTGGTACTCCGGACACCAGTTTGTACGCACGAATATAGTATTTTACTTCATGCTTTAAATTTACTCTTTTAGATGGACTACTTATTGCAACATACCCGTCTTCTGGGCTGCTGCCACCGGTTCCAATTTCTTCTTTTGTAACAACAGTCCAGTAATATAGGGATGAGGCATTTTGTACGGTTAAGTCATCTTCATATTTATATGCCATTAGTAACTACCAATTCCTTCCCCATACTTAAGTTTTTGTTCTAATCTTCTTAACACATCGTCTGCTAATTTATTAGCCTCAGATACAGATGCTCTTGCAATTTGAACATTCATATTTACCGAAACATTTACCTTTGAGTTAGAGTTTAAAGTAGCATTTCCTCGCATAACGGCGGTGCTAGAACCTCCAGTTTCTGTGGAAGAAAGTCCAGCAGACCCCATACCATCGCCGCCACCCATGCCAGTTTTCTTTGCTACAGTCTCTGCATCGTCTAAGAACTTAGTAAAAGCACCGGTGTTATAAGCTTCCCAAGGTTTCCAGTTAGTTCCTTTTTTACTTTTTACCCAAGCAGATTGGATATTGTAACGTGGGTCACGAAGACGAGTAGCATCTCTATAGGGATCGTTGTATGCTCTCCAATCTTTTAAAGAACGGATCTGAAAAATCCCATAACTGTTTCCCCATTTTTTATTTGCTAAATGCTCGTCTCCCACAGCTCCCGGTCTTCCACCAGATTCTGCTAAAGCTACTGCAAAGGCTGTTTTTAAAGAATCTCCTCTAAAGCCTCCTTCATAAAGCATTTTCATAAGAGCAGATCGACTTCCTCCAGCTATTCCTGGAGGAGTTTCATCATACGAAGTATTAAAGTTATCCTTATATTTTTTACTATTAACGTTTATCCCACTAACCATTCTTCCAAGATTTACTGGTCCTCCACTAAACATCCGCAATAGTTCAGAAATAGAGGGGCTTCTTAGTTTTTTAGATACTGGCAGGGATGAGTCACTGTCTAGTGAGGAAGTAGAGCTGGAAGTCTTAATGTCATTATTAATTCCAAAAACTCTGCCCGCCATGTTTTTTAAACCACTAAATGCTTTTCCAGCAATGTGTTTTATAAATGAAAATGCTCTTCCAAATAGTCCTTTAGGATCTTGACGTCCTTGAGCACCAACACCGCCGTGATCTCTGATTTCAAAGTGAAGGTGTGGACCAGTAGAGCTTCCTGCTCCTGGAGCACCTCTTTTACCGCCAGACTTAGCAATTTCTTGACCTTGTTTTACTTTTTGTCCTTTAGAAACAAGTATCTTACTTAGGTGAGCATACAAAGTTGATTTTTTTGCGTGTTTTATAATTACATAATAGCCATATTGACGATGAGTTCCAGTTTCACTTACAATACCATCTGCAGCTGCAGCTACAGGGTTGCCTACACCAACTGCGTAGTCAATACCGGTGTGATTAGAGCTAATGCCCGGATTTCTTTTTGCTGCATCTGGACGAGGTCCAAAAGGAGAACTTACTGGAGTACCTTTAGGCACAGGCGGTTGAAATACTTTTCCGGTAGCTCCACCGTCTCCACCAATGCCATGAGAACAACCCATGTGGCCATGAGCGCAATCTCCGCCACCCATTCCTCCGCCTAATAGCGTTTGTCCAAGACCAATACCCGTACCTATAAGGGCACCAATACCTGTTCCAAGACCAGGAATAAAGCTTCCTACAGCGGCTCCCGTAAGAGCCATGCTACCTATGTTGGCAGCTGCTCTACCGGCAGTACGAACATTAGGGTTGACTTTATCTCCAAATAATGCGTCTAATGCTTCTGTACCTAAAGTGGCCGCAATAGCGCCGATTGTGAGTTTACCCTTTGAAGACTTTATTAATTTTAATAAGGCTGCTCGTTTAGATAGTGCAGCTGCACCAGTAGCAGCAGTTCCAGCTCCAACAGCAGCTGCTGTTCCAGCGCCCATAGTTGCTGCTGTTCCGCCTGCAGCTAAAGCACCTGTTCCCATAAGCCCTTTAGCGCCACCAACACCAAGCATTCTTGCAGTTAATCCTAGCTGCAGTGCGCTAGCGCCTGCACCCATGGCCATACCGCCTAAGCTTGATAAAGTTGCTCCCGTATTTCCAGCCCCAGGCATAGTTTGTAAAATACCTTTTAGGGTCATTAATCCATCATTGACTGGACCTAATATGTCAGCCATAGTGCTAAACGCATCGTTGACGGATGCCGTAGTACGAAGACCTACGTTGTATCCACCCACTAAACCAGCTTCTGTTGATTCAAGCTTACGGGCCTCAGACGTGTTGTATCGGAACTGAGATCTTATTGGGCTTTCTTTACCAACACCCATAAGATCAAGAGCTCGGTTAGGGTTAGACAAATCTTTTTTACTTAGGGCGCTTCCCTTACTTGCCCTAGCAATTATTCCCATTTGCAATTGACGCATTAATTCTGGATCCCCACCAGTTAGTTGCATTAAAGTTGCATAACCCCTAGATCCAGGGTTAAGAACCATCATTGCTTGTTCTTTAGTTATGGAGCGTGCGCCATATAAAAAGCGATAAGCTTGATTTATTAATTGATTAGGAGCTACTAGGTTTCCCTCTCTGTCACGAGCACGAATGCCGCCTCGCAAAAAAGTCATTGCATTTATTCCAGCAAATGCTCCAGCAACTTGTTCGTTAGAGGAACCGGTTATTGCCGACATACCCCCAAGTTGTTGCATTATTCGCCTAGAGCCTAGGGTATTGGCTAAATATCCGCCTTGATAAGCTAGCGTTGCTGCAGCAGCTGTAGGACCGTATGCGCTAGTTGCGCCGCCACCTACTAAACGATTAGATTGAGAAATTAAGCTTGTAGCGCCCATTCCGCTGAGTCCAGCCACGGAATCTGCGTACATTCTTTGAGTTACTGCCGCCATAGTATTTGGCGCCATACTCATACCTATTGCTGCAGTTCCAGCTGCAACTACTCCAAGACCTACGCCAATCTGTTGGTTGCGGGTCCCACTTCCAAAACTACCAAGACCTAAAGTTTGACCGCCAACGCCACCTTTTCCACCGTTAGAAATTTTGTTTACATACTCAGCAGCTTGTTTTAAATTTTTATTTATTTTATCGGTGTGTGCGACAAGTTTAAGCAGCCCAGTATCACCTTTAGACAATACTTTTTCCAGGATACCTGGCATTTGTCCAAAAGTGTTGTCGGTAGCACCGACCAAGTTTTGTCCACCGGGTGGGACTGCCATTACTTCACCGCCTTAGGCCTATTAATTGCTTTAGTTAACCAAATCATTCTTTCCCTAAAAGATAGGGACTTGATGTCCTGTAAAGTCCATCCTGGATAATAGTGCGCTAGTAAACTATACGCTTCTATAACCAGCTCGTAACTTGTCTCACTCTCGAAACAAATCTGCCAGGGTCAGTGGCAGTGATACCTCCGAATCGCAAGAGGAGCAAGTTTTTTTGATTTCACTAAGTTGTGGGCCTGGGTTGCGGTCTGTTATATGCTTTATTAGATCTCTACGATCTTTTAAGCTTAAATCCTTAATTTGTTGAACATTTAAATAGGCATTCCATTGATAGATTCGACACAGCTCTTTAAAAGAATAGTGTCTAGTTCAGCTGCATTTTTGTTAGTTGCATTAACTAGTGCTTTTTGAGCACCGCCAGTTGGTAAATTTATTTTTACCTTTCCAACTTTGCAATCAACTATCAATGACCTATCTTCTTCTTTTTCTAACTTTTTAATTTTTACATCGGATGTGAGATCAATCTTAAAAGTTTGATCTTCTCCACAATCGGGACATACAGGACCAATAGTCACTTCTGGACCAAATGTGGCAACTCTAATAGCTAAAAGTAGTGCTTCTCTGTCTCCAGCTAAAAGAGCATCTAATGTTTCTTTATCGGCTGGTTTATCGCCAATTTTTATTGTTGCTCTTTCTAGTATGGATAATAGAGCTTTTCCAGGATCACCAATTCGAGCAATTATTTCTTCGTCAGTTCCTGTTAGTTCTCGTATTTCTGCGGTAGTTATGACCCCTTCAAAAGGATCAGTTAAGCCACCAGGTAGTTCTACCTGAGTATCAGGAGGTAACGGAGTTTCAACCTTAGGGGCTGGTGCCGCTACCTCCTGCTCAGAAAGTGCTTGTGCTGCTAGTTTATTAGCTAGAGCAGGGTTGTTTGTTGCGCTGATAGTTTCTGTAGACATTTAGTTTACCTTTTCGTTAGTTATTAAAGAGCTGAGATTACTGTGTTGTCAAGCTTCTGTGCTGAACCTGCTTGTGTATAGTTACGAGCAAAGGTTACGTCAAAGCCTTCATGTACTAGAGTAAGTTCTTCAACCATTAGTGTGCTAGCTCCGGCGTCCAAGTTGCTGTAAGACAATGAAGTAATCCAGCAGTTGTGTACACGGAAACGCATAGATGCGTGATCTGTGTGTGGGCCTTCGGAAGCAGATCCATTTAATCCAACTAATCCAGCTGGATTTGGGTGGCTAAGCACTGCGATATCAAGGTCGCAGCGGAAGTCCGCACCAACTCCACTGGTTGCATTTGGGGTTAGCACTGAAAATAGGCGGCGCATCCAACGAGCATGAGCGTCATTTCCAAGCATTACGCCCTTTGAAAGAGTAATCGGGGTAAATGAGCTCTGACCAGGAATCTGGTGAAAGTTGGTGTTGTAGCCGCCTTCGCGGTATGCAATTGATTCAGTAGTGACGCTTAGGCCGGAAAGAGATACGAAGCCCATCTTTCCGAAAGAAGATCCCCACTTACCGTCGTCGCTCTGTTGATAAAACTCGACAACGAACTTAAAATTACGGACCGGATCCGTTTGGATAGTACTAAGTGTATGTCTAGGTTCAGTCATTTTTATTTATCTCCTTAAGCCGTAGCTGTTCCGGTAATCTGACCAAGTTTGATTACAACAAACTCAGCAGGGAACTCAAGAGCAACGCCAACTTCAATGTTGACACGGCCATTTTGAATGTCTGCTTGGCTTGTTGTACTTGCATCTACCTTTACGTAGTAAGCCTTATCTGGGCTTGCTCCACGTAAACCACCTTGTTGCCAATAACCTCTTAAGAAAGAGCCTAAAGCAACACGGATTCGAGACCATAGACGTTCGCTATTGTTCTCAAATATTGCAAAAGAGCTTCGATCAGTTAGCTCTTTCTTTATGTAGACTAGTGATCTACGTACATTTATGTAGCGATCACCTGGGGTGTTGTTAAGTGTGCGACCACCCATAACAACAATTCCATTTCCTGGCACTGGGCGAATTGCATTAATTGGCGCAGTTCCAGTATTAAGAGAATCTAGTTCAGCATTTGTTAGTTGACGTTCGGTAGCAACTGCTAACGCTACTCTGTTTGTAAGACCAGCTGGAGTCTTAAATACACCACGAGAAGCGTCTGTAGCTAAGAATTGACCCATCATTGCTGCTGCAGGAGCTTGAGTTCTAGTAGCTCCTCCGCTTGCACGCAAAGTGTCAGGGATAACAAGCCATGGATAATAAACCGCAGCGCATCCTCCATCTGAGTCCGGAGCCGCAGCCTTTACATCTGCAATAAAGGTTTTAGCTTCATTGACTGTCTGACCTGTTGGAACATCAACTATAGCGAACGCGTCTCCACGTAGTTCGCAATAATTAATTAAATCTCCATAAATATTTACAGCAAGAGTGCGCTCTTGAGTAGTTCCAGCAGGAGTATAAATGTATGCAGCTGCAGGAATTGTAAATAGAAGTGGATTTTGGATAGCATCAAATGTGGTTAGCGCATCTGAGTAATTAGTACGAGTTGGAGCTGCTCCATTTGCACCGTCGCTTAGATCTTTCAAGCCATCAATTTCTGGCATATCATCTGGGGAAACAGACGCTGAATTTAGATCTGCAGCACGTATGTAAGCTGAGGAGGCGTTAATTACGGATACTACATATCTAGGATCTGTAGAATTCATACTTAGATCAGTAAACTGCTCTAATACATTTGAATTTGCAGCGCTTGTAATTGGAGCGCCATACACAGCTAAAGTAAAGCGAGTATCTGTTCCGGCTGCTAATACTTCTACAGAAAGATCATTTCCCCAAGCTCCTGGGCTTGCTGCAGAAATAGAAAGGGTGTTAAGAGCAGCTTGAGCACGGTCAGTTAATATTACTGATGCTGAAGCTGAGGAGCTTCCTACAACTCGCTTTACGTATAGCTGACGGCCACCGTTAGCAAAAAAGTTATAGGCTGCCCATGTGGTTGGATATGCGTCTTCAAGAGATCCAAAAGTTTTTACGAACTGTGTCCAAGAGTTAAGAAGCACTGGTTGATTAACAGGTCCACTAGATAGAGCGCCTACCAGGGCTCCAGCTGCAGTTCCTACATCCGCTAGTGCGACTTCTTGAGGAAGTTCGACTTCTTGGATAAAGACGCCTGGTCTACTGTATGTAGCCATTCGATTTTACTCCTTAATAGTTAGGTTTTTACGAGGGGTTCCGAGTTTATATTTCGATTGGTTCAAAGTCTGTAAATTGCGGGGCTAGTGTTATGTTTGGTGGCGTTAGCACTTGATAGATCTGATCCAATTCCTCTTGTAGGAATTCAGAACTGATCTGTACGTTATAGACATTACTAAACAGTCTTTTATCCTGTTCGGTAGTGTCTCTTTTTACGAACCCCAGCATATCTACCCTGCGTACAGTGCCATCTTCAGGGATCTCTAGAAGTCCGAATCTAAGTGGAAGTCTTCCTGGAGAAAACAGGGCATTTATAATTTGCCTGTCATGTCTAGGTTGACGTGAGTAAGTTGTTACCTGATAGTCTAAATTTACAGGTATCGGGTACCAACCTTCGTACTGTTCTTCTGGATTAGTTCCTTCTGGTGCGTAGACAAAGGGAACATATCCACGGTGTGCTCTATCAAAAGCTTCTGATACGCCCACCAATTCTATAGTAATATATGGGTAGCTTTGAGCTCTGATTTCTGTATCTGGCTGACCGAACCAAACCCCCACTGGTCTATTGGAGTTTCCAGAGTCAGATACTGTAATTCCAGTAAGTAAGCTTTTAAGAGCTTTATCTTCATTAATTATATATGGCATTAGATTAGCCTAGTCCGCTTTAGATGCTTTCCTACTTCTTCTTGCATGCCCGTATCTCTAATGTTACGAATAAAGGTTCGCATTGCTGGAAGTGGGGGGGTTTTTTGATTGCCGTATTCCAACCCTAAAACAGATTCTTTTGCATCTTTTGGGTATTGGACGACGTACTCGCCGTCTACATATTCTATGACAAGCTTATTTGAAACTTCTGAGGGCCAGCCCATATCTAAGGCTTGCGCTCTAACTTTAGTAGTAAGGTTAGCTACTGTATCCGCGACAGCTGATGCATAGGTGGTAGTTAAGAATTTAGATAGTGCGTTCACTTTTTACGGAGCCTATTCGAGAGTAGATACCCTGCAACAAGACCCACAAGAAGTGGCTTCTTAGTGTCTTTGAGGTTAGCTAAACCGCGAACAAACTCTTCTTTATCGGCTTGGGACTCAGCCCGATTAAGCCGGTTAATAAGTGAAATCATAAATCCTCCATCAGAAGGCGCAGGGTAAAGCAGCAGGGTTCCGGGTTTCCCCGGCGTCAAAAACAAGGATAAATGAAAAAACCCCCTTTTGGGGGGTTAAATCATTACTTCTTTTCTTTTTTTTCGCAAGCGCAATTATTGCAACCGCAGGCCTTTTTGACCATAGGCAAATCTGTCATTTTTTGTCCTTTTTCTTTTTAGTTGCCTTCTTTTTAGTCTTGGCGTATTTCTTATTGGCAGCGGCTAGAGTCTTCTGGCCGTGCTTGTTCTTAGGCATTCCGCATCCGCAGGTAGCGCACATCGTTACATCCCCTTTCTAGATCTAAGGGTTTTAAAGTCAGCCCCGGTGATCTTTCCTTTAGGGTTTGCTGCAGCAGCAATCTTTTTTTGTTTTGGAGAAAGGCTCTTATTTTTGTTTTTGCCTTTTCCGTATCCTGGTTCGCCCTTTTTCTTACCACATCCACACACAGCGCACATTATTTTTTCTTCTTTCTAGGAGCCGATACTTTGTCTTTGCCCTTACCTTCCGGCACACAGTTAGGGACTTTTTTACCATCTTTCGTTTTAAATCCTACTTGAACGTATCCGTCCCAGCAAGGTCCTTGTTTAGCCATATATTATCCTCTATTGTCTTTAGAAACAAAAGCAGTGTAGTTAGCATACTCTTGAAACTGTGGGTCATTTATTAGTTCTTCAGGGTTAACTTGATTACAATCAATTGTAAAAAGAGTGTAGTCGTCGGTAATAATTCCTTTAGGGAATATCTGCTTGACCGTAAACACCTGATTTCGGAAGACTATTCTATCCCTAAGATACGCATCTGGGTTGTTAGGCAGGTATTTAAGTTCTGGGATTGCTCTAGATTCCCCTCCAGAAAGGCTTGAACCATCTACTATGTCCATGTTTATGGTTACACGAAGAACGTCCGTGTTGTAGAAGCCTCGTTCACTTTGAACGGTAACGCCCTGAAATAAGGCTGCATTTACTACGGGGATAGTATGTGGGCCATGCCAACGCCTGCCCCCCGTATTGCTTCCTACATCATATATGGGGTCTACAACAGAGGTATCTTGATCATAGAGCCACCAATCAATTTCATACCCTACAGTACGAACCACCTCTTTAGTAGTTCCCGATATGATAGATCCGCGTTCGTGTTGGATGCTAAATCGGCCTTCTCTTTGTTCTCCACGCATATTTGAAGTATATCCCTAAAATACCCAGCCTATAGGGTTTACAAAACTTACTTCTTTTGATGATCCGGAAAAGGGTTATTCCAGGCATCAGTACCCTGGAAATACTTTCTTCCAGCTGCGTGGGGCTTCAGTATGTCCTCTTGTTGCCGTTGTCTAGCTAATTCGGTTCCGGCCTTATATTCTAAATCAATTTCTTCAGGAGTAAACAGTTCGTCTGCATATTTGATTGTAAAACGATCCGCAAAATATCTAGGTATTGGGATAAAAGCTCCTATAGGATCTCCCGCCTTTATGGTCACATAAATGTTAGGTTTAGTAACTTTTAAATTAAAGGTAAAGTCACGACTAAGATTATCAGTCTCTATTACTCCAGTCATATGCATAAGTCCGTGTTGAGGAAAATTAGGGGGAGTTATAGTCATTAAATTTACTCCAGGTGGGGTTCGATAATGCCATAAGTTTTGAACTGTTAGTATCCCAGAACCAAAATGACCATCAAATCGTTGACATCTAGAGTCTTCGTGTTTTTGATTTATTACAAGGCCGTGAATAGACTCTTCCCCATTCCAATGAACTGTTATATCTCGTTCAGCTTTTACTATAAATCCATAAATATTTCCTATAGAGAGGGGAAGGCAATAGTAAAAGTGCGAAGTAAACCAGTCTCTTTTTTTAATTTCTGTTAGGGGTATTAAAAGTTTATTAATATCTTCTTTGTCTATACCTGGTTGTGGTAGGACAACTAATGTTTGTGTTGGAACAGGGGTATCTTTATTAATCATGTTCTGGCACGCCTATTTCTCTTATGTCTAAGGGAATTATGTACCCGGTTAATTCACAAAACTCATTTATAGTTTTTTTAGGAACACCATAAAAACCTTGAAGCTCTCCGCGTATAAACTTGTTTCCCCTAGAGGTATCATTTAACATGCTTAATTTGGGGTGACCGTCATTCCACGGTTTTATATTACTTTGTATAGCTACTCTATCTTGCGAGTAAAAATGAAAAAATACGGGGTTATTAAAAAAGACTATGGGGTATCTGTGATAAAAAGCTCTTATACTTAAGCACACCTCATCACAAAAAAAATCTAATTCTGGATCTTGAGGTACCTCTAATAAAAATTCTTTTTTAGAAAAAACACAAGCTCCTTGTATATAATGATGCTCTGTTAAGTCTTCTGCTTCTTTATGGTCAGGCCAATTTCTAAAATGAGCGCCATTTAATACTGCATGAGACATACTTAAAACTGGCCCTTTTTTCCTATCTCCATTAGAATATCTTTTATACATTGCTGGGTATGCGCTCAAAACTACGGGAGAATTAAATTTTTCTTTTGCTTTTTTATACACTTCTATTATGTCTACATCCCAATTTTTTACAGAAAACATATGTGCGTCTATTTGAAGAAAATAATCGTAGTCGCTAAACATAGCTATTGCTATAGACCGTGCCCAAGTTAAACCGTAGGTTTCTTTTGGATCTACTTTTAGATATTTTAGATTTAAGGTAGGTATAAATGAAAGATCTGGATGTTCGTAGTCTTGAGATACTACAGAAAATAAAATACGATCTTTATACTTAGCGTCTTCATAAAAAGAACGAACAGTATGTTCTAATTCTATCTCTCTATATGAAACAACCGAAATAAGTATTTTTTCATGCATTAGTACAACGCATATTCTTTAGATTTATCAAAAGTCCAAAAAGAAGCAATTGTGTACCTAGTGTTATCCTCTATTTTAGTTACGCCATGAAGATGTTCTGGATCTCCGGGGTGTATAGCTAAGTTTCCAGCTTGTGGTATAACCTCAAAGTTATGCTCCGGATAGTACGTATGACCTCCAGAATAATTATCATTTAAATAAATTATTGCTCCAAATACTCTATGTTCAAAACCTCTATGTTCTGTATTAGTCATGTCGTCTGCGTGAGGAGGTTGCTCCATGCCGGGAAACCAACGAATAATTTGAGTAAGGTCTGCGTAGACTTCTTTATCTAAGCCGTATTCAGACATGATGGCGTTTTTAACTTTTATAGTGGCTTCGGCAACAATATTTGCAACTTTAGGGTCTATGTTTCTTCTAAGGTTGGGAAGTCCTAAGGCCCTATTAGACCAAAAATCATTGCCGGCACCTTCCCAAGTATCAACTTTGGAGACAGTGCTTACTACATACTCGCAGCTCTCTTTAGAGAGAAAATTTGGTACTACTTTTGGATTAAACATATACGCCCTCTTAATCTTCTGTTTTAGACCATTTTCCTACGGGACATTCTGCAAGTTTTAATTTAGTTTTTAGGTGCATTAAGCAACCGCATTTTTTACACTGATTTGTAGATTTTGTAAGAAATTCACAACCCTTACAAATGTTAAATCTAAGCTCAGCTATAGCATCGGTAGTATAATTATCTTTATTTAAAAGATGCCAGGGTCTAGTTTCTCCTTGAGCTTCCTTAATACCTTGAAGTTTTTGTTTATATTCTTTCCATGCAGACATGCCGTTACCCTAAAGTAACTCCGCCAGGATTTGTAGCGGAAGTGGGTGGACTTACAAAACTATTATTTTCATAAGTCCATCCATATACTACATCTAAGCCTGAAGGCACCGGAATAATTTTTGGATCTGAGTTATATGCAGCGATATGTCTTGGAACAGATGCAGCAGGATTTGTATCATCAATGCTGATAGTTCCGGCTACATCACCATCAACTACTATAGCGAATTTGTGTACGGTCATTTATTCTCCTAAGTATAGTTCTAAGTTTAGCATAGACACTGTGCTCCATCGCAGAAGCATCCTAAGAACTCAGGACAGTATCCGCAACCTCCAGGAGGTGGAGGTGGAGGCGGAGGAGGCGGTGGTGGAGGTGGAGTTGGCTCAGCACAGCCTTCAAATTCGCAGAATCCAACATAGCACGCATAGCATGGCGGGCAACTAATACCAGCACAAGGATTTGTAGGTGGAGGAGGAGGTGGAGGAGGAGGTGGAGGAGGCGGAGGAGGCGGAGGAGGCGGAGGCGGAGGAGGCGGAGGTGTAGGAGTACAGCTATCTATACACTCATAAGTATAGGTAATGTTACCGCAGCAGTTAATGTTTGCCCAGCGAATGGCTTGACCACAACATTCAGATCTAAACACCGAGCCAGAAGTTGGAATTTGATCACAATCTCCACAGCACGCACAATCATTACATCCACAAGGAGGTGCAGGAGGCGGAGGAGGAGGCGGTGGTGGGGTACTACAGTTCAGTCCTGTGTAGTAAGGTGCTGAGGTATTTGTAGATCCGTCGGAACACCTAGGGTACCAAACTTGATGACTAGTACATCCAGGGCAAGATCCATCAGGGCAGGCACCAGGACCGACTGGTCCTTGAGTACTGCCATATTGCGTACCGCAGATTAATCCACAAGCAGTTCCGGCTCCGCCGCTACCACCGCAGCTAGATACGTTTTGAGCAAGACATGCGCCAAAACTATTTAACTCTGTTGGAGGACAGCCCGTAGTAATGTAGGACCCATCAGTGCAAGGTCTTCTATACCCAGTAAAGTTTCCAACATATGAGTCTTCACCATTACAAACTGGCTGAGTAAATTGGTAAGGTTCGCAATTTTGTGAACAAGTAACTGTACAAGGACGAGGATCTACTGCAAAACTTCCTTGTTCGATAATTGTATTACCACAAGGTATGCCTGTCCTTGATCTAGTGCTTGCTGTTCCAGACTCAAAACCATTTATACAGTTTCCGCTATAAGTAATATTACTGTAAATCCAGTCTGTAAAGCTAGTGTTAGTACATGGTCCAGGAGGAGGCGGAGGAGGAGGCGGAGGCGGAGGAGTAGGCGGAGGTGGAGGTGGAGCTACATATCCACAAGTAACGGAGTTTGCTTCTATTAATCTATTTGCTAAATACTCATTATTTGTTGCTCCCGATGAAGCGTATCTTACATACCCGACACGTTGTCTTCTATTTACCCCGTCGCAGTAAAGCTCGCTTGCACTAGATCCTACCTGATAAAAGGTGGGGATAGGATCGCTAGTAGGGGGAGTAGTTACATATATGTTATCTGCAATACTTCCCTGTTCTGCAGTGGTAGGAGTTTTTATAAGACCTATATATGTTCCCATATTTGGGGATGCAGCAGTGACTACTAGAGGTACAGATAGCTGTAAAGTCGCTAATAAATCTGAATATCCTGTAACTCTTAAAGAACCATTATCTGCCTTTACAGAAATGCTATTTATAGATGTATATCCGGTAGCACTAAAGTTTATTACTGCGGAATATACGGTAGTTCTAGTTCCGGATACGTTTTGTACTACATCAATTGAAGAGGAATAAATACCGTCGGAAAATGAGTACCTAGGCACTGCGGCCCACCAGTTATTAGAATCAACTACCCAGAATGCAAGACCGACACCACCACTGGTTCTTACTCGAGCATCAAAATTTGAACTGTATAGATCTATTACTGTTAATGCGTGATCGCTAGGAGAATTATCGCATGAGGCTTGCTGCGATCCATCTACTCTCCAGGTTCCTCCAAATGGCACCCACGTTTGATTGCTTTCCGCAATCCCTAAATCAGAGACTGTAGATGATCTACTAAATGTGTCTTCTATTCTTGAGGCATACCATTGACGCCATACTTCGCCAACTTTTATGTAAGCAGCAGTAGCTGTTCTCCATTCACCAGCTACTTTAACTGAAAGGCGAGTTGCAGCCCTCCATACACCACTTACCTTGGCTGAACCTGGCATTATATATACTGCACCCAGATGTCTCCGTCTGCACCTTGTCCTGAAGAGGGAGCATTGGTAGAGACAGTGATATTACGAACTACAGTTGAAGAAGTGCTTGCAAGAGAAACGGTTCCGTTATTTACGTTAACGGCACCAATAGATGTTGGGGTAATACCTAAACTTGCAGGATTTAACTGGGGACTTCCAAATGGTTCCCAAGTATTATTTGTAGAATTAAATCGTCTTACCGCCATTAGTTCACTCCATATATTAGGGCAGTACCACTTAAGGCTCCTGCGGAAGCTGATACAGTCATAGTTGTTAATGTGTTTGAAGAATTATATGACGCAACGCTGTTTAGAATAGTTACTGAGTTAGATCCGTTTGTAAAACTACCCTCAATACGAGCCCACTTAAAGGCTTCGGCCTCAACATCTGGTATTTCTATAGACCAATGATTTGTAGTCACCCCTGTTTTTACATTTGATATTGTAAATAAAGCTGTTGGGCCTGGAGTGTAACCAGTGGCGCTGCCATTTAAAGTAATAGTAATGTCTGCGTCTGAGCTTGAACTAACGTTTCTGAATACAACAAAAACATCTTTATATAGTGGAGAAGAAATAGATAGGTTAGTAGAAGATCCTACTAAGCCGACGCCTGAGATAAAGTTTTTTCCAGCATTATTAAAAATGTCTGAATCTAACCATAGGTCACCGCTTGTAGGATTTGTTGGAGAATTTTGACCAATAAAAATTCTTTTGCCAGGAAGCTCATCAGTGAACGAAATAGGTCCGACTGGCTGGCCGTTACTTTGTACGGCCATAGTTATGAAACCTCAGATCCAAATGCCTGGAAGGTTAGGTTAGCTGTAGAAGCCACAACGGTAATTGCGTCTAAAGCAGACAGGGTAACTCCCAGAGTAAAGGTGGTAGTGGTATAAGCCGGCACAGTTGCGTCATAAGCTAGGTATTGCTTATTGTCTAGAGCTGCGTTAGCTTCACGGATTGCAATACGGTAGGTGGAGGCACTAGCGCCTCGATTACAAACCACTATGGTTGATACCACAGCTGAGCTGCCTGAAACTGACGGCACAGCATAAAGCTGGGTGCCACCTGATACGTTAGCTGCTGGGGCAACCTGGCCTAAAATTTTATAGATCGTTGCCAAGAGAATGCTCCTTAGAGTAGAAAGCTAAATTTGCCGTAAGGCGTGGGTCATTTGGGTTTAATTCTACGGCTTTAGCTCCGTATTGAAATGCCTTATCGAACAAACCTAGGCGATAAGAGGCTATGGCTGCATAGTCCCAGGGAGCCGATCCCCAGGCAAATTCCTCGCACAAATACTCTAGCGGTTTTTCTACTATTTTTAAGGCATTTTCTGCAGCGTCCAGGCAGTCAAACCAGCTGTTATTTTCATAGTAAAGTTTAGATAGATCTACATAACCCTCTCTACGATCCGGGGCTTCCTCCACAGCTTTTTTTAACCATTTTTCTTTTTCTGCAAAGTTTTCTATCATCTTAGCAATATACCTCATCGATGCTGCTCGTTCTGGTTTCCATACCGCTTTTGGTAGAGAAAGGTGTCTTTTAAACTCTTCTACTGATTCAGCAAATTTTCCGTAGAAGAAAAGTTCTCTGGCAAAGTAAAAAGCGTTGCGATCATCGTAGGGGTCTTCTTCTACAGACTGAGCGAGTAGGGGGAAGTATTGAGATCTGGGTTTTGTATCATCGGCGTGGTGATGAATCTGTAGGGCTGTCCAACCCTGGACTTCATTTAGGCGATCGGTAATCAATACTTCATGGACTGGATGCTTCCACCTATAGCCGTGCCTTTTGTGAATCTTATCTCCCCCATATTGTAACCCTGGGGCACCGTCAGGGTTCCAACTCCACGTATATTGATAACGTGGGCGAGTTATGTTTGTGTTGGAGAGTGCTTCTAGTTCTTTACGCCATCCAGGCAATAGGACTTCGTCCATGTCTAGGGCTATACAAAAATCTATATCATTAGGAAGCATTGCAAGAGCAGCATTGCGAGCGTCATCAAACCGCCAAGGCTTTACAGAGATATCGATGACATTTATGCCGTAGTTCTTGGCGTACTTCTTAGTGAGATCAGTAGATCCGGTATCTGCTATTAACAGATAGTCTGCTTCTTTTGCAGATTGATACCATGGTTCTACAAACTGAGCTTCGTTTAGTGCTATCGTATAGACGGCTATTTTCATGCCCTCATGCTCCAATTATTCTTCTAAATAAACTAAGTCGTAACCTACGACCACTCCTTCTTCATTCTTTACTTCAAATTTTTCTGCGCCAGTTTCTGGATCTATACCTAAACTAGTCTTTATCATGAGAACCTTCCCCAAACGCTAATAGTACTTGACGACATTGAGCTTATAGATGTTGGTAGATCTGATTGTGCAGCCACTGCCCCCGTAATTCTTGGGGATAGTGTAGACAGAGTTCCAGGAACAGAACTCCACGCCATTTGTATAGATCCAGGAGTAGAAGCTAATACGATTAAACCAATCGCATATCGTGTTCCAGCAACTAGAGCATAAGTTTCTGGATATCCGCCACTTAAATCCAGTGTTCGTGTATAAAGAGTATTGGTTGTAGAGAATATGGTCGTATCAGAAGCTGTTCTAGCTACTAGAGTTGCAGTATTGCCAGATACTGTATATAAACCAAAACGAATTAATGATGCTCCTGTAGTGGCTATAGTTGCAGCAGCTACACTTATTGAGGAGATTGTAGTAGTCCAGGTAGGGGTAAACATTGTTAGGTATACGGTTCCGCTTGTTGGGGTTCCAGTAAAGTTACCAATACGTGGGTATACATCTACTACAGACAAACTCTGATTTTGATTTCCTGCAAGGTTTCCGAATGCATCATTGTTTAGCTTAGCTGCAGTAACGCTTTGATCTGCAAGCTTTGCTGTAGTAACAGCTAGATCTGCTATCTTTCCAGTAGTAACATTTAGATCGGCTATCTTTCCAGTAGTAACATTTAGATCGGCTAGTTTAGCAGTTGTTACGTTTAAATCAACAATCTTAGATGTAGTTACTGAATCCGCCGCTAGTTTATCTGCAGTAACGTTTTCATTTACAATCTTTGCAGTTGTAACTGTCCCGTCTGTAGGAGTACGCGTATCGGTAAATCTAGCGTCTGTGTTAATAGCTAGTTGTACCCAGTCGCCAGCGTGTGCATAATAAGCACCTCCAGTAGCATGGACATGAGCAAACATTCCGTGGTTAGAGACTGCTGCTGGTAAATCTACTAAAGCATCAAATACAGACCAGGTAATATCATCTGAAGTAATTAAGGACTTATCTAAGCCTATTACCGCAGCGGTAGAAGTGCCGGTATTTGTTACAGGTTCTGTTACAGAAATAACTCCAGAAGGTCCTGTAGGTCCTAAATCACCCTGTGGTCCAGTTGGTCCAGTATCTCCTTGTGGACCAGTTGCGCCCACGATTTGTCCGGCGCTATACCATTGTGTTCCATCCCATACATAGACATCGCCGTCTGCATCTACAATCCACGCATCATTTAAATTATTTTCTGTTGAGGGCAAATCACCAACAGTTGCTTTAGATCCTTTTAGTGTAATTGGAACGCCTTGAGGTCCTGTAGGGCCCGTTACACCTTGCGGCCCTGTTGGCCCAGTTACTGTTGAGTCCGCACCTGTTGGACCTGTAACGCCCTGTGGGCCAGTTGGTCCAGTTGCACCTACGGGGCCGGTTGCGCCTTGTGGTCCTGTAACACCTCTAGGAATTCCAAAATCAAAAACAGCAACAGACGGAGTACCAGAATTTACAACAGTGGCATTTGAGTTAGGACTAAGAGTTGTTACTGTTCCTACGTTTACGATTGATGATGGTCCTGTAGGACCAGTTGGTCCTGTTACCGTGGATGCTGCACCTGTTGGGCCTGTAACTCCTATGGGACCAGTTGGCCCAGTAACACCAGAAGAATATGAAAGAGAGTTCCAAGGAGTTAATCCATTACCGACTTTAAATTTTCCGGTGTCGTGTTCATAGCCCGCTTCTCCCTGAGAAAGAATTGGATTTGATTGACTCCACTCAAGAGCAGTACCACGTCTAAACTGAATTTTTACGGCCATTTACACTCCTAGTACGTTACCACCATTGATTGTAATTCCTCCACCATAAACTGTATTGGGAACTCCACCATCAATGTTGTCATTTTCTGGGCCAGTAGGACCAGTTGCACCTGTAGGGCCAGGAACTGTTGATATAGGCCCAGTAGATCCGGTTGGACCAGTAGGACCAGTAGGACCAGTAGGTCCTGGAATTATAGAGTCTGGACCTGTAGGACCTGTTGGTCCTATAGGACCTGTAGGACCTAAGTCTCCCTGAACACCCTCAGAGATTAGTAATCTCCATACAGAACCACTCCAGTACCACGTGGTTTGACCAACAGTAAACTGTTGATTTAATGTGGGGTTATCTGGAAAGTCTATGGCCATAGCAAGTCAGTGTATCAACGAAATCTAGCCTTGTTTTTCTAAAGATTCATAACCTTTAGAAACAGCATATTGGCGAAGTTCTGCTCCAAAATCAATCTTGTAAGGAATCACCATGTGTTCCCAAAAGGCAGTATTTGCGTTAATTTCAATGGGTATTTCAGCCTTCTCTACAGCTAGACAAAAATTAAGATCTTGACTTACCTGCCCGGATTCGTCAGCAGTGGCATAAAAATACATAGGAATTTGTTCTATTACATCTTCTTTTATTTTATTAACTTTTACGACAAAATCTTCTATTCTAGAAAATACTTCTTTTTCTATTTTTATAAAATCAAGTGTGATCAATTTTGCTGAGATTTCTTGATCGTCTTTAATTGTATTTAATGCTATTTTAAAAGGTTTTTGGGGAGAGTAAAAATCTTTTGTAGGAACACCCTCTATTAAAGAACTATTATTAATAATAGATATTAATGTCTCTGGCACCCATTGAATATGCGGTTGTATAAAAACAAGGGTATCAAAATTATTATTTAAGACTATTTCAGCCGCTTGATTTCTATAGGAACCCTCATCTGGAGACCAGTAGAACTGAAAAGAAATATCTTGTTTTTGTCCTTCTGCAAATGTTTCTGCGAGAGACTTTGCAAAAAATGCAGAAATAACGGGTTGAACTGAGCACGTTGCTATAAGTACTTTTTTCATTTTATGCTCCAAATAGAAATAGGCGGGTTTTTACACCCGCCTATTCTATAGTAAATATTACTCTTGTTCGGAAGACGCTTCGGTAGCTGCTTCAGCAGCGGCTTTTAGTGCGGCTTCATCCGCCTCAAAAGCAGCTTTTTTAGCAGCTTCATCCGCAGCTTTTGCAGCTTCTTCAGCCTCTGTTTGAATAACAAACGCATCTGCCCACTCTTGAGCTTTTGCATTTGATGCAAAGGGAGTACTTCCCTCTTCACGAGGATCAAACGATTGAGTTAGAAAGGTTCCGCCATCACGAAGGATAGTGGCTACTTTTTTATCTATTTCTACAGTAAATGACATTTATTAGACCTCCTTAGATCTAACTAGGTAGTATACGTCATTTCGCCAAGTACGTACACCGTCGCCCTCAGAACCTCCAGCGATAATCTCTACGCCACCAAGGCAAGCCTTGTTGTAGGAGAAGTTAGACCAGTTGTTACCAATCGTACCAGAGTTAGCAGGTTGATATTGGGGGGTTGGACGAGAGTTAATTGGGATATGAGACGAGATAATTTTAGGCTCAGACAAAAGGCTATCCATATCAAATACGTAATAACCTGTGCTATCTGGCTTTTCGCAAATAGCATAACGACCGTCAAACCATACGTGAGGTGTACGGTGTATTGTTGTATCACCTGTCATATATGGGCTTGAAGTTGTATGCAAACGGCGCCATCCAGTCTGAGTGGCTGTAAATGGTGCCACACCAGACTCTTGACTATATTGAGCAAGTGTACGGCCATCCCAGAAAATAGTTCCTTCTGGAATACCTGTACGACTTAGTCGACCGTTACCAAACTTGACAACCTGAATGTAACGATTATCAATAGCATCATGACCAAAATTATAGACCTGTGGGTTTCTTCCGTCTCCTTGGTGCTGTGAGCTAATCCAGTTATAGCTAGTCCAGCGCCGCTTAATGGAGTATTCCCAGTTAAATAGGTTCCAAATGTTATTTGTTTCCCAAGCGTTGGCTTCGTATGGACGAATAAAGTGGAGACCGGGACGGTATGCCCTACCAGCTGACAAGATTTGGATTTCACCAGGAGCGTTAACAGATGAAGTATACGGTTGACCGCTGCTGGTCCAGGAATTGTCAAAGGAATCACCCTGATTGGTACCAGTTTGATTGTAGTCCATGTAATAGAATCTGCCGGTATCTTCTTCAATAACAGCAGAAGCTTGTCTCCAAGGAGATCTGCTGTAGAAGGAGTTGTTTGAGCTGCCATCATTCCAGTTGTTATGCAAACGAGATGGCAAGTAACCAGTTACATAGTAACGACGCATTTGAGGATCATAGATCGCCTGCACAATCGGCATTTGAGGCACTACAGGATAGACCTCTCCAGAGGTGGTGATTAATTCAGCACCCCAAGATTCAAAGTCATGTCTCTGCATTGCTGTAGTATCTGTAGTACTGCTGGCAGCTCGACCTCCACGAATTTCAGAATCGTGGGCGGTCTGCTCGTATCTTGCAAAGATCACTGGTACAGCAAATGGGTTTCTGTGGTAACCAAATGCTAGAACGCTATTTAGACCAACAGACATCTCTCCACGTGCACGAAACGCACCAATTACCTCAACTTTCTTTGGCTTTTGAGTATCTACATAGTCGTGGTTGTAACGACCAAGTGCACTGCCACCGTAGTTGTTACGGAAACGCCAGAAACGACCGTCCCAATTAGTACCCACAGGTTGCCAAATAAAGGTTGAGCCGTAGGTATCGTTTCCTGGACGCATTGCTAACGGGTAGAAGTTTTCCATTTCAAAGGATTTATCTAGCCAACGATCGAGTGATTGAGTAGCAGTATCGTAGATCCATAGACGACGACCCCAATAACGATCACCATTTGAAGGAGCTACGTTATCGGTTGTGTATGTACGGCGACCAATAACACCAAATGAGGTTGAGTTATAGCGGAAAATCTGACCACCACGGAACCAAGTTGATGCTTCATTTAGACGTGATGGAGGAGTTACCTTTGCCCAGACGTTGTTAGTTGGATCGTAAATCTGATAATCAGTAGTACCACCATCAGTGTTAGCAATACCCTGAGTTGGGCTAGCAAGGAAGTAGTTATTTACATAAGAACCTTCGTGCCAAGTATCAGCTGCTGCAGTAATAGTCTCACGAGCACCTGTTGACAAGTTATAGCGGAAAAACCCGTTAGCCGAACGCTCTTGCTGCCAGTTATACCAGTAGCGAACTCCACCGATAGAGTGTGTGAAAGACATTTGAGGTCCATCACAATAGGAGTTATAGCCAGTCGCACCAATGTTCCATGCGCCATGGAATGTCCAAGTATCAGTTTCTTTTGTATATGTGTATAGGTAGGTATCTACTGAAGTGTAGTTAACAGAGTTAATTGTTTGAGTTCTGTTATCAACGCAACGGAACCATACAATAATGTCAAGTCCGGTATCCCACATAACTGCACGGCGTAAACGCTGTTCAACAAATGTAGTTCCAGAGGCATCAGATAGTGGAGGAAGTGGAAGGTCTGCAAGACGAGTCCATGTATTTGTTGTGTTGTTAGTTGCTTTAAAAAAGAAGTTACCAGCAATACCTGAGAAGGTAGTTGCTGCTGTACCAATTCCTTGTCCTGGAGATGGTGTGTTACGGAAACGGTATATGCCATCTCCGGTAGAGTTGTATGTCCAGCAAACCCAAGCTGCAGTGTTAGCTGTTCCGTCAAGACGAGCAGTCATTGGTATACGGTTTGTATTCTGACCGTATCCCTCAAAAGATTGAAAGTCAGTTGACTTCTCTGTATGTGCGTATTCCTCGCCAAGACCATCAATTGTAGATCCTGTACGAGAAGGTATTGATGAGCTGTACTTGATAATTAAAAGAGTTGATCCGGTACCTGTGGTAGTTCCACCAGAAGTTGCAGTTAAAATGCGAATACGGGCGATAGTACCACTATGAGTAAATGTCTTACCTTTTACAAGGGACACTGTCTCAATAGGAGAAGTAAGAGCACCTACAGCGTAAATAGCAACTGTTATTGGTTCTTCTTGTGCACGGAATTCATAAACTCCGCTAGCATTAAGTTCGGTGGTGTCATATTCTGCACCAGGAACGGCAGCAAAGCTATAGGTTAATGCACCTACGCCAGCGCCAGAGGTTGAAGGATATACTAGAGCACCCATTGTTAGTTAATCTCCATCCCTGAGACGTGAAGCTTAAGACCTGCCCCAGACCCAATAGCATTTACGGTTTCTGATGCATCAAGTACTTGTTTAAGATCAAAAGCAAAAATTCCATTTGCAGGAACAGTTACTGCTGATAAAACATCGTGTGTCCCTAACTTTACTGTACCAGTTAACACGTTACTAGTTGTGTTAGTTAATACGATGTTAGTGATTACTGCGGTTGTAGCCGATGGCACTGTGTACACATCTGCTGCAGAAGTTCCTACGTTGCCGCGGAACAGTTTCTTTACTGAGTTTGGCATTACTTGTTACCTCCTAAGTAACTATTAGTTCTTACCAGTCGGTTAGAAAATTCCCATAACTGCTGCAAGCTGTTCTTGAGCCCGTATGTTGTCTACATAACCCTTGTTTGTAGCCTGTGTATCTGTAGCCGGGGAAGATACTAGCTCTACTTGATCTACCTTAATCTTATCGTAAGCAAGTCCTGCTTGTGAATAGTTGATAGTAGTAGTTGGTTTTGTAGTGATGTTAGAAACAAGGCTCCAAACACCTGTGTCAGCATCCTTAGAGAATGCTGTCCACTTATCAGATCCATCTATAGTATATTCTCCAACAAAAGCAAAATCTAGTAAATTTGATGGGTTATCTTGCGCTGTAAAAATCATAGGCGCAACGATAGAAATGTTTTCTGTCTGAACTGTAGTTCCGCCACCTGTAAACTGAATAGTACCCGTGATGTTTACGTTACCACCAACGTTTACGTTACCAGTTACGCCAAGACCACCGGCTACTACAAGAGCACCTGTTGTTGTAGACGTAGATTGTGTTGGAATCTCTACGTGAACTGTTTCATCTGGGATAATGATCATCTGAGTATTGTCAGATGCAAGACCACCAGCAGCAAAGACAATCCTGTTTTCAGTACCGTTGTCTGATGTTGCGAATATTAAGTTACCCTTACCGGTAGTTCCAGCTACTGCATTTCCTACTGGAGATACTGCTAGGAAGGTTACGTCGCCATTTGTTTTAGCATATGTAAAACTTGTAGTTGTTGGAATGGATAAAATTGTATAAGTTCCGTTAAAGATACCATCAACACCAGTAATAACAACGGGCATTCCTACACGGAATCCGTGAGCTGTTGGAGTTGTAACTGTTGCTACGTTATTTGTTAAAGACTTTCCATTTATGGTAGATGTTAAAACTTTTGGTGCTTCAAAAAATATATAACCATCATTAGGGCCGGTAATTGTAAAATCTGGGTCAGAAAATACTCCCGAGGTAATACCCATGTCAATATATCCAGAATCATCTGTTCCGTTATTTGCATAGGCAATAAAGTCTGTTGAAGAGTTTGCACCATTTCCTTTATTTTGGAATGCAATCTGTGCATAGTCTGGAGTATCGATACTTGCAATAATTGCTGGATCTTGAAGACCAGCGGCTGTTTCAAATGCTTGTGCTTCAGCGCCTACGTATAACTTACCTACGTTTGCTGGTGCACTACCATCTAGAATTGCTTCTAGTTGATCATTGAGTTCAACTTGTGCAGCTGCAGATGCGGCTACTAGGTCATTAATGCCAAGTAGGTTGCCGAGCGTTTCAAGAGTCTTGGCAATATAAACCAAATCTTGAGCTGTATAAGTGCTTGCAGCAAGTGAAGAGGTGATTTCTGATTTGACCGCTTCAATTTGCGTATTAAGCGCTGAGTAGGTTGGCATTCGTTATCTCCTTCGAGGGACTGTGCCCAGTAAGCTAGTATAAGTAAAATTTTTCATTTTTAGTCCTTAATTGTTATATTCAGTAGGACCAAAAATATTTAGGCCTAACCAGCGGTCATTTCTTAAGAAATTGATCTGATTAGTAACGTCACCTGAGGCACTGACAGCAGATATTGCCTGGTCTCTGGCTAGCTCAATGCCTTCTATAGAGTCTTCTTCCGCATTGACTATTACGGTTAGGGAAGAATCTCTTGCTGTGTTTACCGCCCCGACAGCTGAGGTACCTGTTGCGGCAATGATGGTTTCTGCATCGCTCTTCAGCTGGTTTATGCTAGCAGTAGCATTGTTTGCTGCCGTAGTAATCTGCCCCAAAGACGCAGTAACAAGGTCAATAATGTCTTGAGTGTTGGTTTCACCCAACTCTTCTAATAAACCCTCGATTTCTTCTATAACTGGGTCAGCCACTGCATTAAATGATGCAATAGCTGCTGTTGCTGCAGAGTTTAGGTTTGTAGTGGCTGTATTTACAACCGCAGTTAGATTAGTATTAGCGGTAGATACTGTATTGTTTAATGATGTAGAGGCTGCAGCAGCTGTTGAGGTTACCTGCCCTTGTTGATAAGTACCCTCTGCAATAACTCGAGTAAGAGCTAGATTAGCTACTGCTGCTTCAAGAGCCTTCATTTGAATAAGAAGGTCTTTATTGTCAATATTGGTAGCAACTGCCTCTACCTTGGCAGTAATTACTGACTCAAGAGCAGAGAAGTTGGGATTAATTGGCACTGGGTCTCCTTATAAAGCAGCTAGGGCTACTGCCTCAATAAACGCAACATCAGAGATGATGCGTACCTCTTCGGATTCTTCATCGAAGGTTACTGTAAGTCCTTGATGATTTTCATGGTTAAAAGCAGAAAAGATTACGGGAATAATTTCTTGAATTGGGCCTGCTGGACCAGTTGGTCCTGTAGGGCCTAATGGAGCGGCTCCAACCTCAATCCAATAGTTATCATACCAAATATACGCAGAACCATCTGTTGGATTAAACCAAGCATCACCATTATTTGCAGATTCTGGTGCTGTTTCAGAAGTATATGCAAATCTACCTTGCGGACCAGTAGGACCAGAAGAACCTATATCACCAACTGGACCAGTTGGACCTGTTGGTCCTAATTCACCTTGAGGACCAGTAGGGCCTTGAACTCCTTGTTCACCTTGTGGTCCTGTTGGACCAACTTCACCTTGCGGACCAGTTGGTCCTAAATCTCCTTGTGGACCTGTTGGTCCAAGATCACCTTGAGATCCTGTAGGACCAGTATCTCCTTGAGAACCAGTAGCACCAGTAGGGCCTGTAGGTCCAATAGGTCCAATTTCACCGGTAGCGCCTGTTGGTCCTGTAGCTCCTACTTCACCGGTTGCGCCAGTAGGTCCTGTTGGACCAACTTCACCTTGAATACCCTGAATACCTTGTGGACCTGTTAATCCAACTTCTCCTTGTGGTCCTGTTGGTCCAGTGTTTCCAGTTAATCCTGTTGCACCAGTAGGTCCAGTTGCTCCTTCAATTCTTCCTACATTTATCCAAGAAGAAGAATTACTGCTCCAAATATAAAGATCACCAGAGATTATGTAACCATCACCTGGGGTACCTGATTCTGGAAGTTCAGTAGAGTTATTTAAAGAACCAAGTACATTTAAACCTTGACCAGTAGCGCCGGTTGGACCTGTTGGACCAAGCTCACCTTGAATACCTTGAGAACCTGTTGGACCTGTAGCACCAGTTTCTCCAATAGGTCCTGTAGGGCCTAACTCTCCCTGAGGTCCGGTAGGTCCGGTGGCACCATCTGATCCAGCTGGTCCCACATCTCCTTGAGCTCCAGTCGGTCCAGTTTCTCCTTGAAGTCCTGTGACTCCTTGAGGACCCGTAGGTCCAACATCTCCTTGCGGGCCTGTTGCACCTATAACTCCTTGTATACCTTGAATACCAACTTCACCTTGCGGACCTGTTGGTCCCGTAGGACCAACATCTCCTTGAATACCCATAGGACCTTGTGGTCCGGTTGCACCTTGAGGACCAGTTACGCCTATAGGTCCAGTTGCACCAGTAGGACCAGTAACACCCTGTAAGCCTTGAATACCTTGCGGACCAGTAGCACCAGTAGGTCCTAAAGGTCCGGTAGGACCAACAACATTTCCTACATTATCCCAAGCAGTTCCTTCCCAAACCCACATATCACCATCGATGATGTAAGCATCACCTTTTTGCTGTCCGGTAATAGATTGAAGTTGAGTATAGTTATTTAAACTTCCTTGAACAACTAATCCTGTTCCCATAGGACCAGTAGGACCTGTAGCACCGATAGGTCCTGGAGTTGTTGAAACAGCTCCAGTTGGTCCCGTTGCTCCTTGCGGACCAGTAACACCTTGTGGTCCTATAGGCCCTGTAGCACCAGTTGGACCAATAGGACCTTCATTACCTTGTGCACCTGAAGCACCGGTAGGTCCTGTAGATCCTTGTGGACCAGTGCTGCCTGTAGCACCAGTTGGTCCAAGCGGTCCTGTTCCGCCAATAGGGCCGGTTGGTCCTGTTGGACCTGCTGGTCCTACAGCTCCAGGTGTTCCTGTTGATTCAGAGCCAATTATTACAACAGTGGGTCCTGTTTCAGTAATTTCAATAATCTCTGGATCAGACACTAAAGTCTCCGTTTGTCTTGCTTACTTGTGCACGGGTAAATACTTTTCCAGTCAGATATGTTTTTACTTCTCCTAATGAAGAGGTTAATTGAATATCCCAAAAAGCAGTACGAGGTAAAGACGCAGTAACAGCATCTTCTAAAGAAAGCCTTAAACTATCTAAAATTCCACCAGTTTGTGAAGCAAATTTTTCTATTTCAAATGTAGCTACTATTACAGGGCCAACTTGATTTGCTGGGTAACTTGGAGAAAGGCGTATCTGAGATAGAGGGGTGTAAGTAGATAGGTCCATATTAAATTTAAGAATTAATTCAAAATCATCTCCAGCATACATAGAAAGATCTCGAGTAGTCACAGTACCTGGTGGGGTAATATCTCCATAGGTAGGTATAGACAAATATACTCTTTGCGGCAAAGAACGATCATCAATCTCTTTTGGTCTATATATTGGGACGTACGCATTTGTACGGCGGCTAGTGCGTCGTAGTGAAAATACTTCAATTTTATACATACCAATGCCGAGCATGTTACAAAGTTCTCGATATTGTTCTTTTCTATTTGCAATTATTTCAGATACTTGCCTAAAACGTTCTGAACGAGGAATAGAGACGCCATCCGGGGAAATAATGTCAATATCAAAAGCAGAATCTGTAGCTAATGTATAGAGAGCCATTGTAGAGGCTAAAATAACTAAAGGATATTCATCAATTGAGGGCAAGGTGGCAAGAGTTGCTAAAGCTCCGTTACTATCAGTAGTTGACCTTGCGTGCTCAAGAAAAGCGCTATTTACATAGTATTGAATTTCAGTGTCGGTAAAGTATTTATATGCTGTGCCTGAAACTGTTACTTGAGAGCCAGCAATAGGGGTAGAAGCAAGTTCTACCATACCCACAACTTCTTCTACTGTAGATGTTGAGGATACGTTTGTGTTTCCGACTTTAATTGTAAGGTTAGATCCTTTTATTGGAGCGTACTGTAATTGAAATCTTTTTGTAAGACCGTCAGATTCAAAGGTTTCTACAAATGATCGGCCTATATCGCCAATCTCGGCACGAAGTCTGTCAGAAAGGGTTGTAAGCGTTGCCACTAAATCCTCCGGCTATATTTAATCTAATCATCCAAGTAATTTGGATATAAATCTTGGTAAACAATAAGAAGCCCACTCCAACAGGAGGGCGTTTGTCGGAGTGGGCAGCTTACTGGAAAGCTAATTAAAGCCTGTCGTAAAGATACCCTTTTTCCTGAAGGTGTTGGGCTACCTCTTTCGACACTTTGTATTTCTGACCGGCTTTAAATGAGTAATGTTTACCCACACCGATAGTTACAAAGTCCAAATCTTCTGCTACTCGAATTACTGTTGACTCGTCAGCTGTGGTTACTCCCACACTTTCGACCTCATCAATAACAGTAGCTACGCCTGGAACTGTTTGATCAATTACTTCGTTTTCTAGCCGATACGTATCTATTGCGGTTGCGATAGACATTTCTTCAGCTCTTTTTGCGAGAGCTTCAGCGTTTTGCTTAATTAGCTCTTCACGTTGACGTCCAGTGACGTCTGTTACTTTAGCTTTTGCCACGATTATTATTCTCCAATGTTTGTGTTGGGGGGCGGAGATAACTCCGCCCCCAACGGAATTAAATTAGTTGGTTTCTGCCAAGACTACAGACTGGTCAGTAATTAGACCTAGACCGTAGATTGCATACCAAGCAAGCGCATGCTCACGACCGAAGTCGAGGATACCGCCATCGCGGAGCTCAACTGGGAGAGAGATTGCGTGACCAAATGCATTGTCACCAATAAAGATTGCTGTGTAGCGATCCTTGTTACCGTTACCGGTCTTTGTTACTGGGGTTGTGTAACCGCCACCAGTTGGATAAGAAATGCTTCCAGGAGCAACAGCGGTGTCTGTGGTGTAACCAGATCCAGCACCATTTGTTACCTTCTGGATTTGAGTTGTCTCAATGAATACTGTGTCGTACAAACGACCGATTTCACCGAGCATGAAGTTACCTGGAGCAGCGTACTTGGTTACTTCGATGAACTCTGGTAGATCACGAAGCTTACGGCTCTGGTGTGGGTGAATAAACGCAACGTAAGTCTCTCCAAGCCTTGGAATGTTCTTGGTTGATAGTGTCTCTACTGCATCCTTAACAGTTGCAGTTGTAA